>Ga0209309_10000532_pt1 | contig 44504 bp, 37 predicted proteins | sample COGITO_mtgs_1204_2_FD_184807 | JGI IMG/M metagenome (GOLD analysis project Ga0209309, IMG submission 184807) | Pelagic marine microbial communities from North Sea - COGITO_mtgs_120412 (SPAdes) (version 2) | ecosystem: Environmental > Aquatic > Marine > Epipelagic ... | reverse complement strand
AAATATTGGTTTGTATAACAAAAAAAGCTCCCTACCTTTCGATAGAGAGCTTCACCTGATAAAAATATTCTTTGACTTAAACCAATCCTTGGTCTAACATAGAATCTGCAACTTTTACGAAACCAGCAATGTTCGCTCCTTTTACATAGTCCACGTAATCTCCTTCTGTTCCGTATTCTACGCATTGTGAGTGAATACTTCGCATAATCGTGTGTAGTTTCTCATCTACTTCTTCTGCTGTCCAAGAAAGACGTAAAGAGTTTTGAGACATTTCTAAACCTGAAGTTGCAACACCGCCAGCATTAGATGCTTTACCTGGCGCAAATAATATTTTCGCTCCATCAAATTCTGCAATCGCTTCTGGTGTAGACGGCATGTTAGCCCCTTCAGCAACACAAATACATCCATTAGACAATAATGTTTTTGCTTCAGATTGATCTAACTCATTTTGAGTTGCACAAGGAAGAGCTACATCACATTTTTCATTCCATGGTCTGCTACCCTCTACAAAGCTAGCTCCATCAAAATGAGCAGCATATTCACTAATTCTTCCTCTTCTATTATTTTTTAATTCCATTATCCATGCTAATTTATTAGCATCAATACCTGAAGGATCAATAATATATCCTTTAGAATCACTCATTGTAATAACCTTAGCTCCTAATTGCGTTGCTTTTTCACAAGCATATTGCGCAACATTTCCGGAACCAGAAATAGCAACTGTTTTGCCTTCAAAAGAATCTCCTTTTGTATTCAACATCTCTGCTGCAAAATATACTGTTCCGTAACCTGTAGCTTCTGGACGAATCAATGAACCTCCCCAGTTACGGCCTTTCCCAGTTAAAATACCTGTAAACTCATTACGTAATCTTTTGTATTGACCGAACATGTACCCAATCTCGCGTCCACCAACACCTATATCTCCAGCAGGAATATCTGTATTTGGGCCAATATGACGAGATAACTCAGACATAAAAGATTGACAAAATTTCATTACTTCATTGTCCGATTTCCCCTTTGGGTTAAAATCAGAACCACCTTTTCCTCCACCCATAGGTAAAGTCGTTAGTGAGTTTTTAAATATTTGTTCGAAACCTAAAAACTTTAATATAGATAAATTTACAGATGGATGAAAACGTAAACCTCCTTTATACGGCCCTATTGCTGAATTAAACTCAACACGGTATCCTCTATTAATTTGAGGAACTCCAGCATCATCTAACCAAGGAACCCTAAACATAACTGTTCTTTCTGGTTCAACCATTCTTTCAAGAATTTTAGCATCCTTGTATTTTGGTTTATCAGCGATAAATGGAATAATTGCCTCAGCTACCTCAGTTACTGCTTGTAAAAACTCCGTTTCATGCGACTGTTTTGCTTTAACACTATCGATAAAAGCATCTATTTCTGATTGAAATTCTGACATCTTAAGTTGTTTATTTTATAATTAAAATATAGGTTGGGCAAATGTATTCTTTTTTTAAATTTTGGATAAAACTTCTTGATTTTTTTTGACATTTTTTTTCACGTCAATTGCTAAACTAAAGTGAGCATCTCATCCCAAAGTGGATCAGAAGGAGGGTTAGCTGTAATCGTTAACGGCTTATCTTGAATTGGATGGATAAAACTAATACTTCGCGCATGTAAATGAATTGACCCATCTCTATTAGTTCTTTTCCCTCCATACTTAACATCTCCTTTAATTATGCACCCTGCTGTGCATAATTGAACTCTAATCTGATGATGACGGCCCGTTTTTGGATCTATGACTAAATAATAATAATTTTTACTTCTTCCTAAAAGCTTGTAATCCAATTCAGCTCGCTTACTCCCTTTTACTTCTTTATCATATCCGCGAGATTTATTTTTCTCTTGGTTTTTCTTTAAGTAATGAACTAATGTCTGCTCTATTTCAGGTGGTTTGGACTCTACAATTGCCCAGTATGTTTTCTGAATTTGTTTATCTTGAAAAAGCTTATTCATTCGAACCAATGCTTTACTTGTCCTAGCAAAAACAATAACTCCTCCAACAGGCCTATCCAATCGATGAATAATCCCTAAATATACATCCCCAGGCTTATTGAACTTCTTTTTTATATAAGCTTTTACCTTATCCGCTAAAGTCTCATCTTCCGTTTTATCGGCTTGCACCAAATCACCTGCTACTTTTAGTACAGCAATGATGTGATTGTCTTCGTATAGTACTTTTAAACTCATTGTTTTTCAGATATTAGATTTAGACAATAGATTTTTTAGTCTTAGAGTGAGTGAAACGAACGATCTATTGTCTTAGAGCGAAGCGATCTTAAATCTAAATATTAATACTGCTCCTTTTTATTAGGAAAATCTCCGCTCTTAACATCGCTAATATAATTTTTAAAAGCACCACTCATTTCTTCATATAAATTATGATACCTTCTTAAAAATCGTGGAGAAAATTCTTGCGTAATCCCTAACATATCATGCACCACTAATACTTGTCCATCTATGTTACCTCCTGCACCTATTCCAATAACTGGAATAGTAACTTCTTTGGCTACTTTTGCGGCTAATTCAGCTGGAACTTTTTCTAAAATTAAAGCGAAACAACCTGCCTCTTCAAGAATTTTGGCATCTTCGATTAAAATCTCTGCTTCATCCTTTCCTTTTGCGCGAACGGTGTATGTACCAAACTTATATATGGATTGTGGAGTTAGTCCTAAATGCCCCATCACCGGTATTCCTGCAGATAAAATTCTATCAACCGAATCTTTAATTTCGCGACCACCTTCCAACTTAACAGCATGTGCTTCAGCTTCCTTCATAATACGAACAGCGGAACGCAGTGCTTCCTTTGAATCGCCTTGGTAGGTTCCAAATGGTAAATCAACAACAACCAATGCTCTATTTACAGCTCTTATTACAGAAGCTGCATGGTAAATCATTTGATCTAGCGTTATAGGAAGTGTAGTTTCATGTCCGGCCATTACATTTGACGCAGAATCTCCAACCAAAATTATATCCATTCCAGATTGGTCTACAATACTTGCCATAGAATAATCATAGGCAGTTAGCATTGATATTTTCTCCCCGCGATGCTTCATTTCTTGCAATACGTGGGTAGTTACTCTTTTCACTTCTTTATGAACAGACATTTTCTGAGTTTTAAAATATGCCGCAAAAATAAACTAATTTGCATTTACGACTATTGTTTTAAGGATATAAAACAATATACTGCTCTGCTTTTTATTAGCATTGACATGAAAAATTATAACGAACTTTATCTATTCCTTTATTATCTGTCGAAATTATACTTTTTTTGTAGGATATTAAGATGATTACTCAATTTGCAAATAAGAAACTGGAACGCATACAATTACTTTTAGGGATTATACTGTTTTGTATTTTTATTTCTTATAGTTTAAACCATGCATTTCCAATTTATTCTACATACATAATAATTGCCATTCTAATTCAAGCCATTACAGTATTAATTCTAATGCGACAAATGATGCAAAACAAAACATCTGTAAAACCTTATTTTGCCTGGAAAGCAAATAAATACAGTTCACTTCAGTTTAACTATTCACTTAAAATAATTGGCTTTATATTATTGGGTGGATTAACTGCTTTACACTTTTATATCGACTACAAATACAAAGGCAATATAATGCCTCTAATTTATGATTATGGCATTGGTGGTGTTCTTGCCCTTGCTTTAAAATTTATAGCATTAGAACGAAATTGGCACCTTGGGCTGGCTGATAAGGGCATCATTTTTGGCTCTAAATTTGACACTAAACTAATAATCTGGAAGGACATAGTTAAATATGATATTGACAAAAAAAACAACGAAATTATTATTACATGCAAGTCCAATCAACCTATAAAAACGATTAAATTACAGGTAGGAAAGCAACTGAAAAATTCTATATTAATTCTCGAACAAGCCGTTTCAAAATGATCGCTGAGCAAGTAACTAAAAATAAAAACGCGATTACTATTGTTGCTTTTGTATTAGTTTGTATCGTTCTTAATTTAGAAAATATTGCTTCTATTTTCCATTTACCGTTGCCCGAAATTATCAGGAACTATGCACATTTCTTCCCCCTTATATTTGTTGCTGTTGTTTTTCTACAAAAAAAATCGCACCGAGTAGAAATAAATGATGATGAACTTTGGGAAGTAAAAAGAAAGAAAGCTCTTCAAATAAATAACACAAAATCAATACTGAGGTATGCAATGGTAGCTAGTGTAGGATTTATTTTTCTTTTAAGTAATATTTATAACTCTAACCAAGGAGTCTCAGGATATAATAAAACGATACTTTTTTCCCTTGCTTTAATGATCGCAATTACGCTAATTTATCATTATTTCAAAGCAGGCTTTCTAGTTGGATATTGTAGCAAAGGTGTTTTATACGGATACCCATCTAAAACAATGCTAATTATTTGGGATGATCTATCTGATTTTGAATTACATGAGAAATCTAAAACGATAACTGTTCATTGTAAATCCCAATTATCCCTTCAAAAAATAACCCTGAATAATAATGAACATTATGAAGCAATAAAGAACCTTGTAACCGAGAATTTAAGCTATAAGAATGTTACAAAATTATTGACAGAAGACTAACTACCAAGCTCCAAATTCACAGCCTATGTGGTACATGTCTGCTGCTTTCTTATCACCCATCAATTTGGCAATTTCGAAATTCTTGCAAGCTTCATCAACCTCTCCTAAACCTTCATAACAAACCCCTCTATCATAATACGCTTTATAAAAAGTATAATCCATTTGAATTACTTTATCAAAATCTTTAATTGCTTCCGCGTATTTACCCAAATCAGCATAAACCAACCCTCTAACAAAATAACCTTCTAAATTATTCTTATCGATCTTTAGAGATGCCTGCACATCAGCCATTGCTTCTCTCTGTCTTCCAATTTCTGAAAAAAAGGCACCTCTCATATTCAATGCAGAAGTGTTTTTTGGGTGCAATTCAATCGCTTTGTTCATATCCTCTATTGCCTTATCATTTTGCCCTAAGTTTAAATAAATTTCAGCCCGACCTAAAAGTGCATATAAATCAGATGGTACATCTCTTAACCTGTTGGTATATTGTTCTAAATGCATTTTAATACCTGTTTGCTCTTGATTTATCCTCCATTCTGCATCTACTAAAGTCATTTCATCAACCAAGTGTTTAGCACCAGCATATTTGTCCATTACCCAGAGCACATACTTAATATCTACCATTATATTTCGACAAATTCCTCCATCAAACATTACGTCACTCATTGTGCTTTCCCAGCTTCTGTCAAAGTTAATCCCTACCAAATGTCCTTCTCCATTAATTACCGGGCTTCCTGAATTACCTCCAGTTGTGTGATTAGAACCTAAAAAGCAGATTCTTAAATCACCATTTGTAGCATAAGGACCATAATCTTTATTTTTCCATAAATCCCTCATTCGAGATGGAATTTCAAAATCGGCATTTCCTGTATTGTTCTTTTCAATAATACCATCTAACGTAGTAAACCAAGTATAAGCCATTCCGTCTCTAGGAAAAGTACCTTCCACTTTTCCGTATGTCAAACGTAACGTACTGTTTGCATCAGCCCAAAATGTTTTCTCTGGAAAATACTCTTGTTGCGCTTTTACAAATTTCTTCATTAAGGCATCAATCTCAACATAGTGTTCAAAATATTCAGGCTTAATGTTCATTTCATTATTCTCTATTATTGCTTTAGAAAGTAAGTAAGCAGGATCTTTTGCTAATTTCTTTTTCATTTTAGCTTCGCTCAAGTTTAAAAACTTTTCAACCTTTTCCTTAGAAGTGAAATTTGATTTTTTGTACAAGTATTCTGCGTAAGCCTTATAATCATTCGCATATTTAGAGTTGACTTCTGGTCTCAAATTATCAGGTAAAAAGCCAATGTACATAGCAACCAATTGGGTAAATATCTTTTTATCTATCTCCTGGTTATAATTTTTAAAATATGCTTGAATATTTTCTTTTTTCTCCTCTACTATAGTTGCAAATTCAGGCCCTTCTAATTTGTCAAATCCGTTTGAAAAACGAATTATTTCAGGCCCATAATACCATATTTCCCAAAATAGATTGTAAGCTACTTCAGAACTTTCAATATCAATTTGTTTTTGCTTCAGATCTGATAATACATTTTTATAAGGCCCATCTTTTGGAACTCTTAGCATATACTCAGCTTCTAAAGCTTGCTTTTTACCAACAGCATCTTTTTTCTTTAATCCTAAATTCTGACCTATCCATTTTTTATAAGCATTACTAATTCTAGATTGCTTTGATGCATATTGAATTTTAGTGTTCTCATCTGATGCCATAGCAGCATCAATTATATTTAAACTTTGCTCTCGCATAGCTATCCTCGTTGGATTAACTTTGTTGATATAAGTACCTAAAGCATATGAAGTAAGATATTGTTGGGTTCTACCTGGAAAACCAAATACCATAGTAAAGTCATTTTCTTCAACACCTTCCATAGAAACTGGCAAATGCTTCTTTGGTGTAAAAGGTATATTATCATCTGAAATTTCTGCTGGTTTATTGTCTTTACCTGCGTATATTCTGAATACAGAAAAATCTCCAGTATGTCTGGGCCAAACCCAGTTATCAGTATCGCCTCCAAATTTTCCAATTGTACTTGGAGGAGCACCTACTAAACGCACATCATTATACGTTTCTGTTACAATCATATAGTAGTCATTCCCATAATTAAACGGCTTAACTACTGCTTCATAACCAGTTCCTTCAGTAGCTTCTTTAGCAATCTTCAAACTAGTTTCATACCTCATCTTATAGGCTGTTTGCGCATCCATTTCATTTGTAATTCCTTCACTTACTCTTTCTGTAACATCTTCAATTCGAACAATAAATGTTGCGGTCAATCCTGGGTTTCTTAATTCCTCGGAAGAAGACATTGCCCAAAAACCATCTTTTAAATAGTTCTTTTCTAAGGAACTGTGTTGTTGAATCTGACTATATCCACAGTGGTGATTCGTAAGAATTAATCCATTTTTAGAAACAACCTCTGCCGTACAACCTCCACCAAAATGAACAATCGCGTCTTTCAAACTTGACTGGTTAATTGAATATATATCTTCGGCAGTCAATTTCATTCCTTGTGCTTGCATATCATTTTCTAATGCTTTCAATAAAGACGGAATCCACATGCCTTCGTGAGCAAGGCTATTTAAAGAGAATATGCAGGCTGTTATAATAAATAATAACTTTTTCATTTTTAGTGTTTTAAATAGAGGTTTTTTAATTTTTATTATGCGAATGTACCTATTGGTTTTGAATTATATGACTCTTAGCGATACCTTTTTATAAAATTGATTTTTGCTTTCGTTTATTAAAAGTATTTTTGCGCATCATGGAAATACTTAGTTACATATTCTTTTTAGGGATTATCTACATAGTTTTTAGCATAATCTGGTTTTTCATTGCCTTACTGCCAAAATATGCATTCGGCAACAAGGAGAATAACACACAAAATACTATCCTAAATTACACAATAAAAGCAGCACAATTCTATTTTTTAGCCTCGCTAACAGCCATTAAGGCTTTAGAATTTATCTTAAAGGAAAATATTGATCCTAAGCAGGGGCCATTATACATTATTATTGGTGGTATTGTTTTGTACCTGTACCTAGCTGGAAAAATAGAAAGAAGTAAAATGATGTCTCAATTACGGTCTAACTTAGGAAATAGTAATTCAAGCAATACTTCAAAGTACGAACCCCATTTAATTGGGCTTACATTAATTTTATATGCTATTTCATTTAGTTACCCTCAATTAATTCAGAACTCTGTTAATCAATGGTTTTTAGTCAGTATCGATGATTTTTATAATACGGTTATAATAGGGTGGATAATCGGCATAATTGGATTCTTCTTTTTAATTAGTATGGTACTTAAAGGGATAAATGCGACGGGATTTTTATTTCAAACAATAGCAGCTTTATTAACTGGAAAACCAGCCCCAAAAAGGAAGCCTAAAAATCCTTTGGGGAAATTTGGAAACATGGGAAACAATAACCCCTTTGGAGGAAACTCTCCTTTTGGAAATACCGGAACTCATTTGCCTAAAAATGAGCATGAGGAAACCGATATCGATGATGATATGTATGTCGATTTTGAAGTGATAGATGAAGACGAAGAGGAAGAAAATAAAAACGAAGAATAATACTGCATTATGAAAATGAATTTAGTTGCAAGAACCTATGCCGGACTAGAAGAAGTTCTTGCAGAAGAATTAAAACAATTAGGTGCAGAACATGTTAAGGTTGCCAAAAGAGCTGTAGAATACTCGGGTGACAAAGAAATACTTTACAAAAGCAACCTATGGCTTAGAACTGCTTTAGACATACTGAAACCCATACATCAATTCAAGGCTAAATCTACTGAAGAACTTTACGCCGGAGTTTCAGAAATAGATTGGAGTGGATACCTCGATTTAAAGAAAACTTTTTCTGTTCAAGCAATTGTCAACTCATCTTATTTTAATCATTCACAATTTGCGGCATTAAAATGTAAGGACGCCATTGTAGATCAGTTTAGAGAAAAAACAAATGACAGACCTGATGTTGACAAATATGATCCGGATTTAAAAATTGTTATTCGAATCTCTGAAAACAAATGCTCTATTTTATTGAATAGTTCAGGAACTCCACTTTTTAAAAGAGGCTATCGAAAAACAACAGGAGATGCACCTATCAATGAGATTTTAGCTGCAGGAATGGTGCACCTTTCTGCATGGGACGGAAAAACTCCGTTTATCGATCCAATGTGTGGCTCAGGAACTCTATGTATAGAAGCTGGCATGAAATCTCTAAACATCGCTCCGGGTATTTTAAGAGATGATTTTGCTTTTCAAAAATGGAGAGATTTTGATTTAGAATTATGGGACATGCTCTATTTTGAAGCCAAAGATGCTATCACAACTAGCGATGTGAAAATTTATGGCTATGATATTTCGGAGCAAACAGTAAGGATTGCAAAAAACAATATGTCTTCTTTTAGAGAACTTCGAAAAAATATAACATTCGATCAAGCCGACTTTTTCAGTTTAGAAAAGGCTGCTGAAAATGGAATCATTATCACGAATCCTCCCTACGATAAGAGAATTAAGCTACAAGATGATGTTGCTTTTTATAGTGACATGGGTACTCGATTAAAACATTTCTGGGAAGGATATGACGCTTGGATAATTTCTTCAAACTTATCTGCTCTCAAAAGAATAGGCCTGCGACCAAATAGGAATATTATTTTGTACAATGGACCTGACGAAAGTAAACTGGTACATTTACCTCTGTACAGAGGTAAAAAAGGTCATTAACTATGATATTACACCTCTTATTATTTGTTATACAAACAGATAGTCTTATTTTTGATAACCAATCAAATTCACTTTGAGTAATTTATTTCAACAAATATTAGGTAATGTAACTACCAGAATAATGTTCCTCATTTATATGAGTATTATTGGTATTACTACCTTTTTTATCATTTTCGGATATATAAATCAATTAAATCTATACGAAGTAAAAGAGTATGAGAAATTAAAGGCGCTTGCTTCTTCATTAGCAATAAATGTGGATGGTGATGTGCATTACAAAATGATGGAAGAAGCCGAGTGGCAGGGGGACATAACTAGTGTTGATGAAAATCAAGATTATTTTAAAATACATTCCATGCTTAAGGAAGCACATGAGAAAAACAATTTAAATAGTGCTTTATATACCTTAGTTTACGATGAAGATGAAATGGTATTTCGCTATGGAGTTCGTTCTGATGACTTTATTGATTTTAGAAACCAATACGAAATGTTCCCTGAAGTCCTATTAGAAAAAATGAATGAAGGTGGAACAATCCCAAGGTATAAAACTGAAAATGGGGAATGGTTATCCGCTTTTTTCCCCATAACAGATTCAAACAATAAAACTGTAGGCCTTCTTGAAGCAGATGTAGAATTCGGTTACTTCCGAGATATGGTTTTTAACCAATATAAAACGCAAGCACTGATATCATTAGCTGTTATACTTTTAATGGCACTGCTATTAATTCCCTATGCCAGAAGAATCTTACGTGAAGAGGATCAGATGACCCAATCTATTGTTGAGCAAAATAGAGTTATTGAGCTAAAAAACAGAGATATTACGGATTCTATAAACTATGCACGTAAAATTCAAGAAGCGCTTTTACCACATACTGAACAAATCCAGGAGGCTTTACCTAATTCTTTTGTTTATTATAAACCTAGAGATATTGTATCGGGAGATTTTTACTGGTTCAAAGAGATTGATGGCAAGATATTACTATCTGCAGTCGATTGCACGGGCCATGGAGTTCCAGGTGCCTTAATGAGTATGATTGGATTCTCGAAACTAAATGCAATATCTCATAAAAAAAATTCTGACCCAGGATATATATTAGAAAAGCTGGACGAGGGAGTGCGGGAAGCACTGAACTCAAAAAGATATGACCAAGAGAGTAAAGATGGCATGGACATGGCGCTATGTTCTTTTGATCTAAAAAATAAAAAAGTGCAGTATTCTGGAGCTTTTCGGCCACTAATTAAAATCAATGGAGAAAATGTCGAGGAAACAAAAGGGAATCGATATCCTATTGGTGGTGGAAATTCTTATATTAAAAATGGGTTTACAACACATGAATTTGACATTAATAAAGGTGATTGTTTCTACATGTTTTCCGATGGATTTCCTGACCAATTTGGAGGTCCAAAAGACAAAAAATTTATGAATAAAAAATTTAAAGCTTTGTTACAAGAAATCCAATCTTTATCGCCTAAAGAGCAAATGTTTCGACTCGATACGGCACTGCAAAACTGGAGGGGAGAAACTGAACAAGTTGATGACATATTGGTTATCGGCGTTTGCTTTTAACCCCCCTATTATGTCCTTCATTAATTATTCCATAAAACAACTTACATATGAATAAGATGTGCAATAGCATTTTTAGCCTTTTATTTTTTATCACCAGTTTTTCAGTCTGCGCTGGAGAACCAATAGTTTTCAATGAGAAAACACAAGCAATTCAACTCGATAAAAAAATCTTTATTACTCCAGTTACTGAAACTGATAATCTTTCTAAATTAAATTATCAGTTAGTAAACAAACAAAATTCGGGTATTAAGTTCTTTTTGGATCAAACACCTTTTATTTATATTGATGTTCACGACGTAAACATTAATTCAAACACTGTTGATTCCACGCTATTAAATTTTGATGGATATGAATTTAGATTCAAAGGGTATTGTAACTTTTTCATTGAAGGTTTATCAAAAGGAGATCATGATGTAGAAATAAAGTTTATGCATCTCGATTCTAATGTAGAGCAAAGCTCTGTTAATTTTGAATTTAAGGCTATTGAAGCAACACCTATTTTTACGAATGACGCTATCGTTATTGGATTACTGTTATTTTTACTGGCAATAATTTTTTACACTTCTAACCTTCCAATATTCAAGAAGTTTTATGGAATTGTACCCGCTTTACTTTTGTGCTATTTCTTGCCTGCTTTCTTAAACTCTTTTAATATTATTTCTGGTGATTTTAGCAATTTATATTATGTTTCTTCAAGGTATTTATTACCCGCCAGTTTAATATTACTCTGTTTAAGTATAGATTTAAAAGGAATTATACGCCTTGGTCCAAAAGCGCTAATTATGTTCTTTGCAGGGACTTTGGGAATTATTATTGGAGGGCCAATTGCATTAATGATTGTTGCTTCTATTGCTCCTGAATGGTTAGGTGCTGATGCTGGAGAGATATGGAGAGGGCTCGCAACAGTAGCAGGCAGTTGGATTGGTGGGGGAGCAAACCAAACAGCAATGAAAGTGGTTTATGAAACTCCCAATGATATATTCTCAAAAATGATAGTTGTTGATGTATTAGTTGCAAATGTCTGGATGGCTGTATTACTATATGGAGCTGGAATTCATGAAAAAATTGACAAAAAATTTAAAGCCGATTCTTCTGCTATCACCGCTCTAAAAGAGAAGATGGAGGGTTTTGCTGCTAAAGTTTCTAAAATTCCTAGCACAACAGATTTAATGGTAATAGCAGGAATTGGAATTGCAGGTGCAGGGTTAGCGCACATATTATCTCAAATCACTACTCCTTATTTTAGCGAAATAAAAGACACGCTTGAAAAAATTGGATTAACCTCGTTTGCAAGCGGATTTTTTTGGTTGATTGTTTTTTCAACCATAATTGGCGTTGGATTATCATTCACTAGGTTAAAAAATTATGAAGGAGCTGGAGCTTCCAAGATGGGAAGTATTTTTCTATATGTATTGGTTGCAGCTATCGGAACTCATATGAATTTTACAGAAATCTTTGAAAGCCCTTCTTGGTTTTTAATTGGTGCAATATGGATGCTCATTCATGCAATTATTATACTAGGGGTAGCTAAATTAATTAAAGCACCATTCTTTTTTGTTGCTGTTGGCAGTCAGGCTAATGTGGGAGGGGCTGCATCCGCGCCAGTTGTTGCATCTGCTTTTAGCCCTTCTTTAGCTCCCGTAGGAGTGCTTTTAGCAGTACTAGGGTATGCCGTTGGAACATTTGGAGCCATGCTTTGTGCCGAATTAATGAAAGCCGTAGAAATATCTGGGCAATAGAACACTTGGTTAAATAACTGTTTCGAAGTAAATTTACTTCGCTTAATTGAAAACCTTTTGAGAACATGAATAAAATAGAGATTTTAAAAAAGCTACTTGCTTTAATAGAGAATGGTGAACTTATTGAAATTAGTTCAGAAATTGACAAATTAACAAAAGCTTTCTACGCAATATACAACAGTGAGAAAAAAGAAATTGATACAACTGGAAAGGATCCAGACATAGATGCTGAAAGTGAAAGTTTAAATACAGATATTATAACAGCAATTGACTCTTACAAAAAAAAGAAAAAAGAATACTATGCCTTCATTAAATCCGAAGAAGAAAAAAATCTAATCTTAAAAAAGGAAATTATTGCGGACTTCGCTAAACTGATTGAAAAGGAAGATAATTTAGGAAAGCTATTTGGAACAATTAAAGAAATTAGAGAAAGGTGGAATATTATTGGAGCAATACCGCAAGATAAGCACAGTAAAATCCAGGCAGAATATAGTAAGTTAAGTGAGCAATTCAGTTACAATATAGACATTTACAAAGAGCTTAAAGAAAATGATTTAAAGAAGAACTACTCTTTGAAAAATCAAATTATCCATCAGGCAAAATCCCTTTTAGAAGAAAAAAGAATCAAAGAAGTGGAAAGATCTTTGCGCAAACTACAAAATGAGTGGGACGAAGTTGGACCCACTTTTAAAGAGCACTGGGAGAAATTAAAGGAAGAATATTGGTCAACCGTAAAAGAACTTTACGCTAAAATAAAATTGCATTATACAGATCAAAAAGAAGTCCAAAAAGAGAATCTAGTCAAGAAATTGGCACTCATTGAAAAAGTAAAAGAAATTATTTCACAAGAAGCTCTTGAGCATAAAGACTGGGATAAACTCACTAAAGAATTACTAGAACTTCAAAAAGAATGGAAAAGTATCGGTCATGTCCCAAAAGACAGTAACGAGAAAATATGGAATGATTTTAGAGGATTGTTTGATAACTTTTTTGATGCAAAATCTACTTTTTATGCGGCTAGAAATGATGTTTTCGATAAAAAGAAAGAACTAAAAGCTAAATTGATTGAAAAAGCAGAAACTCTATCCAAATCTACGGATTGGAAAAACGCTGCTGATGCACTAAAAAGATTACAAGAAGATTGGAAAAAAATTGGTCATGCAGGGCAGCATGCTGAACAAAAACTATGGAAATCATTTAGAACTAAATGCGATGCATTTTTTACTACTAGAGAGGAGCACTTTAAGAAAATGGACATCGAAAATGAAGATAACCTGAATCTAAAAGAGGCCTTGATTGAAAAAATAAAAGCATACAAACACAAAGCGGACCCAATAGAAGTAATTACAGATTTGAAAGCGTTTTCGACTGAATTCACTGAAATTGGAAATGTTCCCTTTAAAAAGAAAGATACTGTTTACAAAGCATACAAAAGTGTTATTGATGAGCATTACAATAATTTAAAAATGGACGATGCTGAGAAAGAAAAAATTCTTTTCGAAGCTAAATTAGACAGCTTAAAAGCTAGTGGTAATGCAGAAAAGTTATTTCAGCAAGAGAAAGAAAAAATTAGAAACAAAATAAATGACATCGTTAAAGAAGTTGCTAATTACGAAAACAACTTAGGCTTCTTTGCTAACTCTAAAGGAGCTGAAGCTCTTCTTAAAGGTGTTAATGGAAATATTGAAAAAGGGAAAAATGAGATTGACAAATTAAAAAGAAGACTCAAATTATTTCCAAAAGAATAAAGCTTATGAAAAAATTACTTTTTTTACTATTTATTACCTCTTCGGCTATTGCTCAAGACAAAGACTTAACAATTAAAAGTTCAGTAATGGGATATTACCAAGGGTTATATCCTAAGTCATTAAAATGGACACAGTGGTTAACAGACGTCGACAAATACGCACATGTTAAAGGAGACACATACTTTATTTTACCAGCTACTGCTCTACCTGATGCAAGATTTGCTGAACAAATCACTTTAGAAAGCATTCAACAACATATTCCTGACCTAGAAAGACTTCCATATGCTCAAGCAATTTCTTCAGAGCAACTTGTTTTTGATCATAATGGGAATAAGATTATCTACAATTACAAAGGGGACAACACTGGAAAATTTTCTTCTATACATTATCCCGTAGGCGCGGCAAATAATGACTTTAATTTCGCCACAAAGACAATTGCTTACACAATAGATAACAATTTGTACCTAGCTACCGAAAAAGACTCTATGCTTGCAATTACAAAAAATGATGACACCAATATCGTGTCAGGTCAAGCAATCCATCGTTACGAATTCGGAATTAGTAAAGGCACTTTCTGGTCACCAACAGGGAATTCGTTAGCATTTTACCAGAAGGATGAGACGAATGTAGCTGATTATCCATTACTAGACATCACAACTCGAACTGGCTCTTTAAAAAGCATAAAATACCCAATGGCTGGTGAGGCAAGTGAACATGGAAGAGTTGGAATTTATAATGTGACAAATAACAAATCTATTTATTTACAAACAGGAGAGCCACTGGAACATTATGTCTCAAACGTAACTTGGAGTCCAGACGAAAAAACAATTTTTATTGTTGAAATGAATAGAGGTCAAGATCATTTTTGGTTCAACCAATATGACGTATTAACCGGTATAAAAATAAAAACACTTTTCGAGGAAAAACACCCTACATTTTTACAACCTATTTACGAGCCATATTTTATTCCCGAAAAGGAAGACCAGTTTGTTTGGTTAAGTGAAAGAGATGGATATTTCAATATCTATCTATATAACACAGAAGGTGTTTTAATTAGTCAATTAACAGACTTCAAATGGGAAGTAACGGATATAAAAGGCTTTAACAAAGAAAACAACACACTTATTTTTGAGGGAACGAGTGAGGATGCCAGAGAGCTACACGCCTATTCTGTAAATATAAATTCTAAAAAAGTAACCCAGCTTACCCAAGCTAAAGGTGTTCATCATGCAAAAACAAATTCGAATGGTAAGTACCTTTTAGATAGTTATTCAAACTTGACTATTCCAAAACAAGTTGATGTTATTGGAACTAAAAAGGGTGGTATTGCGAACCTTTTTACTGCTCCAAATCCGCTTGCCGAGCATAAAACAGGACAAATTGAATTCGTTGAACTAACAGCAAAAGATGGAACACCGCTTTACGGAAGAATGATAAAACCATCTAACTTTGATGAAAACAAAAAATACCCTGTCCTTGTTTATGTCTACGGAGGGCCAGGAGTTCAACTTATCACAAACAGCTGGAATGCTGGAGCTAGCTTATGGATGAACTGGCTAGCGGAGCAAGATTATATCGTTTTCACAATCGATAATCGAGGAACTTCCAACCGCGGCAGAAAATTTAAAGAAATTATTCATAGGCAGTGTGGTACAGTTGAAATAGAAGACCAAATAGTTGGTGTTGAGTATTTAAAATCACTTTCTTTTGTTGATGGTGATAGAATGGCTGTTCATGGATGGAGTTATGGTGGGTTTATGACAACTTCGTTAATGACTCGAACTCCTGGCACATTTACTACAGGTGTTGCAGGTGGCCCGGTAATAGATTGGAAATGGTATGAAGTAATGTACGGTGAAAGATACATGGATACTCCGCAAGAAAACCCCGAAGGCTATAAAACATCTAGTCCATTAACCTACGTTAATGATTTAGAAGGAAAACTACTCTTGATTCATGGAACAGTTGATGATGTTGTTGTAATGCAACATAATTTAGCCTTTGTCCAGAAATGTGTTGAAGAGGGAGTTCAAATAGATTTCTTTCCTTATCCAATGCATCCTCACAATGTTAGCGGAAAAGACAGAGTTCATTTAATGACGAAGGTGTTAAACTACATAATGGAACATAACAAATAGCCCGTTTTTTTTCCTTTCACTCAAGAATCAATACCGTATATGTATTAATTATATTTCCGTTGTTTTTTTAATTCGTTTATTGATAAATTAGCTTAATTTTGATTTCTGTAAAACCTAATTTCTTAATTCAGAAATGAAGAAAGCAACCAACATCATTTTAACCTCCATTTTCACTTTTCTATTATGCTCAGTTGCTATAAGCCAGAGTACGGGAACTATTAGGGGAACTGTCCTTGAAAAAGAATCAGGAGCTCCTGTTATTTTTAGTAGTGTTTTAATCAAGGATAAAGCATATGGCGGTTCCACAGATGTAAATGGCTTTTATCAGATTTCAAAGGTGCCAGCTGGTACATATACTTTAACTATTGGATCAATGGAATACGCTCCAATAGAAATTGAAGTAACGGTAAGAGCAGGAAGAATAACTAGCCAAAATCTTTTTTTGGAGAGTGTACTCGAAGAAGTTGAAATTAATGCAAGTAGAATAGAAGATAAAACTAAGGTTAAAATATCTGTAATAAAAGCCACTAAAAAGGATATTAAAGCCGTTCCTTCGGTGGGCGGTGAATCTGACATTGCAACCTATTTCCAAACAGTACCAGGTGTGGTAACAACTGGTGACCAGGGTGGACAAATGTATGTTAGGGGTGGTTCTCCTGTACAAAACAAAGTATTATTGGATGGAATGATAATTTACAATCCTTTTCACTCAATTGGGTTTTTCTCTGTGTTCGATACAGAAATTATTCGAAATGCGGACATCTATACTGGAGGATATAGTGCTACCTATGGTGGTAGAATTTCTTCAATTATGGACATTACTACGAAAGATGGGAATAAAAGAAACACAACTGGAAGAGTCGCTTTGAACCCTTTTGGAGCAAAATTAACTTTAGGTGGACCATTACAGGGCAAAAAGAAAAGAGAAGCCAATGATGGTAGAGCTAATATTACGTACCTGTTTTCTGGAAAACATTCGTATTTAGAGCAAAGTTCTAAATTGTTTTATAGTAATGTTGTTGAAGGTGATGAAGGGCTTCCTTATGGTTTTACTGATTTATATGGAAAAATATCTATGCATGGAAATAACGGAAGTAAATTCAATGTATTTGGGTTTAATTTTAGAGACAATGTTACATGGCAGCAGCTCTCTACATTGAAGTGGAGTTCTTATGGAATAGGTACAAACTTTGTTGTGGTACCAGAAGGGAGCCCCGTTCTGATTAGTGGTAAATTTAATTATTCCCAATATGGAATTGGGATGCGAGAAAGCTTTCCAGATCCAACAAAAATAGTTTTACCCGATTCGAGCTCAGTAAAAGGATTTAGTGGGGGATTTGATTTTAAATACTTTTTAGAAGGAGATGATGAAATAAAATATGGAATATCTTTAGAAGGTTTAAGTACAGAATATTCCTTCTTTAATTCCGCAGGAAGACAAATTGAACAAACGCAAAACACAACTGAAATTTCTGCCTATATCGATTATAAAATAGTTAGAGGAAGACTTGTTCTTAACCCTAGTTTTAGAATGCAAGTTTATGCAACGTCAAAAATCACATCTCCCGAACCTAGATTAGGTATTAAATATAATGTTAATGAAAATTTTCGTTTAAAATTTGCCGGAGGGTTATACTCTCAAAACCTTACAAGTGCTAACTCTGATAGAGATGTCGTAAATTTATTTTATGGTTTTTTAACAGGTTCCGAAGATCTACAAGACTCGCTAACCTCCCCAAATGGAACATCAAAAAAATTAACACATTCCCTACAAAAAGCAACACATGCAATTGCCGGGTTTGAGTATGACATCGATAAAAACTTATCGCTTAATGTCGAAGGTTATTACAAGTTTTTCAATCAATTAACGAATACCAACCGGAATAAAATATATGATGATGATCCAACAACAGATCAATCTATTTCGGATGTTTTGAAAAAAGATTATATTGTTGAAACTGGTCAGGCATTTGGGGTTGATTTAGTTTTAAAATATACCAATAATAGAACTTACATTTGGTTTGTTTACTCATTAGGTAAGGTTGATAGATGGGATGGCATTCAAACGTACGCTCCTGTTTTTGACAGAAGGCATAACATCAATTTTATAGCAACTTATTTCTTGGATAAGAAGAAAAATTGGGAATTAAATGGAAGATGGAATCTTGGTTCTGGATTACCATTTACGCAAACCCAAGGATACTATCAAAACATTGATTTTTCTCAAGGTATAGGAACAAACATAACAACAGACAATACGGATCAATTAGGAATTTTATATGCTGACATAAACAAAGGAAGGTTACCCGTTTATCACCGTTTAGACATTACCTTAAAAAAGCATATTGAATTAAAGAATAAGAGTAAGATGGAAATTACAGCTAGCGCAACAAATGCATATAGTCGTGAAAACATTTTCTTTGTTGATAGAATTACAAACGAAAAAGTTTACCAACTTCCTTTGATTCCTAGTCTTGGTTTTAGTTGGACATTCTAAACAAATACTTCTTTTTAATTATTGTTGATTTTACGCTAATTTTATTTTTTTTGAAAACTTTTAGTAAAAAATAGCGGATTGAAAGTGTTTCTGCTTTATCTTTACGTCCCGTATTCATTAATCTTCAAGATACGGCATGTCAGAAACAACAAAATACATTTTCGTCACGGGTGGTGTAGCATCTTCACTCGGAAAAGGTATCATTTCAGCTTCATTAGCAAAACTTCTTCAAGCAAGAGGATTTTCAGTAACCATTCAAAAATTGGATCCGTACTTAAATGTGGACCCAGGAACATTAAACCCATATGAACATGGGGAATGTTACGTTACGGAGGATGGTGCAGAAACGGATTTAGACTTAGGTCACTACGAAAGGTTTTTAAATACCCCTACCTCGCAAGCAAATAATGTTACTACCGGAAGAATATATCAATCAGTAATTTCGAAGGAGAGAAGAGGTGATTACTTAGGTAAAACAGTACAAGTTATTCCGCACATAACAAACGAAATTAAAGAACATATTCAACTTTTAGGAAATACTAAAAAGTATGATTTTGTCATTACAGAAATAGGTGGAACCGTTGGAGATATAGAATCGCTTCCATTTATAGAAGCTATACGTCAATTAAAATGGGAATTACCCAAGGATGTATTGTTTATTCATTTAACACTAATTCCTTACTTAGCGGCATCTGGTGAGTTAAAAACGAAACCAACACAACATTCCGTTAAAACACTTTTGGAATATGGAGTTCAACCCGATATTTTAGTTTGCAGAACTGAACATCACCTAAATGCTGAAATCAAATCAAAAGTTGCCCGTTTTTGCAACGTTGACATTGAAGCAGTAATTGAATCAATAGATGCTGAAACCATTTATGATGTTCCCTTATTAATGCAAAATGAGAAATTGGACCAAGTCGTCTTAAAGCATTTGAATATGCCTTTTGAAGGAGAACCAAACTTGACTATTTGGAAAGATTTCCTCACTAAATTTAAACATCCAAAATCGCAGATTACAATTGGTTTAATCGGTAAATATGTTGAACTGAAAGATTCTTATAAGTCTATTGCAGAGTCAATTATTCATGCTGGAGCAATTAACGAATGTAAAGTAAATGTAAAATGGATTCATTCGGAATCAATTACAGAAGAAAATATTGATAAAAAATTGAGTGGTCTAAAAGGTATTTTAGTAGCCCCAGGTTTTGGCACAAGAGGTATTAACGGGAAAATAATTGCAATTAAATATGCACGGGAAAATAAAGTACCATTCTTTGGTATTTGTTTAGGAATGCAATGTGCTGTAATTGAATTTGCAAGAAATGTATTAGGTCACACTGATGCACATACAGTAGAAATCGATGAAAATACTAAAGCGCCTGTTATCGATATAATGGAAGAACAAAAGAACCTCCAAGAGATGGGAGGAACAATGCGTTTGGGAACTTATCCATGTAACATTAAGGAAGGGTCGAATGCTTTTGATGTTTATCAAAAACATGATATTGAAGAAAGACATAGACATCGTTATGAATTCAACAGCAAATACTTAAACGAATTTGAAACGAATGGAATGGTTGCCACAGGAATTAACCCTGACAACAATTTAGTTGAAATTGTAGAAATTAAGGACCACCCTTGGTTTGTTGCTGTACAATTTCATCCAGAATATAAAAGTACTGTCGAAAATCCACATCCACTATTTGTAAGCTTTATAAAAGCTGCAGAAAAATGGAAAGTAAAATCAAACTCAACTGCTCAAGAAGCTTAATATCAAATGGAAAAACCATCAGCATCTGCTATCGTCGATAAAATGTATGAAGACGATTTATTCAGCAAATGGCTTGGTATTGATATTTTAGAGAAAGAAATTGGAAAATCCAAACTTGTAATGACCATTCGGGAAGAAATGGTAAATGGCTTTGGAGTTGCGCACGGAGGAATTACTTACTCTTTAGCAGATAGTGCATTGGCTTTTGCTAGCAATTCGCAAGGAAGGGAATCTATGTCGATTGAGACTTCCATATCGCACACAAAACCATGTCATGCTGGGGATGTGTTAACTGCTGAAGCAGTTGAAGAAAGTTTATCTTACAAAATTGCTGTTTATCATATCTCTGTGAAAAATCAAAACAACGAAACAGTTGCCCTATTTAAAGGAACTGTTTATAGAACAAGTAAGAATTGGGTACTTTAATTGGCAATTATTCATTAATACTGTTCTTATTTTAGTTAATTTCAAATCTTAAAATAAAACCTTCCATGAAAGACGCTTATATAATAGATGCAATCAGAACCCCAATAGGAAATTTCGGAGGCACATTATCGCCTGTCAGAACAGATGATTTAGGAGCAATTGTAATGAAGGAATTGGTTTCAAGAAACCCATCTTTGAATACAGAAGAAATTGAAGATGTATTGTACGGGTGTGCAAATCAAGCAGGTGAAGACAATAGAAATGTAGCTCGTATGTGTTCTTTGTTAGCAGGACTTCCCTATTCTATTGGTGGAGAAACCGTTAACCGACTTTGCGCTTCTGGGATGGCTTCCACTATAAATGGGGCTAGGGCTATTAAAATTGGAGATGGAGACATGTACCTTACAGGAGGTGTGGAACACATGACACGTGCGCCTTGGGTTATTTCTAAAGCATCGCAGCCATTTGGTAGAGATGCTCAAATGTACGATTCAAGTTTTGGATGGCGTTTTATCAATCCTAAAATGAAAGAATTGTATGGTGTTGATGGAATGGGACAAACTGCCGAAAACTTAGTTGATATTTATAAAATAAGTAGAGAAGATCAAGATCAATTTGCTTTCTGGTCGCAAATGAAAGCTACTGAAGCACAAAATAACGGTAGGCTTGCTGAGGAGATTGTTCCTGTGGTTATACCTCAACGAAAAAAAGACCCTATCATTTTTGAAAAAGATGAATTTATTAAGCCAACTACAACTCTTGAGATATTAGGCAAACTAAGACCTGCATTTAGAAAAGAAGGTGGAACTGTAACAGCAGGAAATGCATCTGGATTAAACGATGGAGCTGGAGCCATTTTACTTGCTTCTGCTGAAGCAGCTACAAGGAACAACCTTACTCCAAAAGCAAGAATAGTATCATCTGCTGTTGCAGGTGTTGAACCACGAATTATGGGAATTGGACCTGTTAAAGCTTCGCAAAAAGCATTGAAAAGAGCTGGTCTAACTTTAGACGACATGGACATAATTGAGTTAAACGAAGCATTCGCTGCTCAAGCATTGGCTTGTACTAGGGAATTGGGGTTAGAAGATAATGACCCTAGGATAAATCCAAATGGTGGAGCAATTGCAATTGGCCATCCACTCGGAATGACAGGTTCTAGGATACTTCAAACAGCAATGCTTGAACTTCACAAGCAAAATAAAAAATATGCATTGGTCACTATGTGTATCGGTGTTGGGCAAGGTTACGCCACCATTATAGAAAGAGTATAAAAACTGCTAATTATGATATACGAATTTAACGGTTTTAAACCCGTCATACACGCGTCTGCATTTATACATCCACAGGCAAATGTGACAGGTAATGTTTTCATTGGGAAAGATGTTTACATCGGACCTTTCTGTACAATTCGAGGAGATTTTGGCAAAATAATTATTGAAGATGGGTGCAACGTACAAGAAAGTTGTACGGTTCATATGTTTCCTGGAGCAATCACTACCTTAAAAAGGAATGCACACATAGGTCATGGCGCCATTATTCATGGTGGAACTGTAGGTGAAAACTGTTTAATAGGAATGAATGCAGTGGTGATGGACAATGTTGTAATTGGAGATAGCTGTATTATTGGTGCACTATGTCTTGTCCCTGCTAAAACTGATATTCCAGCTCGAAAAATCGTAGTTGGTAATCCTGGGAAAATTGTAAAAGACGTTAGTGATGAGATGTTAAAATGGAAAACTGAAGGAACAAAGATTTATCAGAAATTAGCAAATGATTGCCACACTATTTTAAAGGAATGTGAACCCCTTCGTGAAGCTGAACCAAATCGACCTGAGCAGGAATCGGCTTATAAAATTTGGAAAGATTCTTAGGCAATGAATTACTATTTCACCAAAGAAAATATAAGTATATTAATAAAACCAATAAATTCAAGCACACAATTAGGAGTTTTAAAATAACATTAATTGCAGTTAAAGAATTCACAAGCCATAATAAATAATGCGATTGGTTATGTAATTAATCTCAGACAATGTCATAAAATTAATACTAAAATATAGCATTAGCCCAATAAAAATTAAGTCAGCAACAATTAGATACTATACTTATCTCAGAAGAAATATTCTTTACCACAAAATATCAGCCTTACATTCACAACCTCCTGATATGATATTTCCTGATGAATCTGTAACAATCACCTCTAAATTTTCAACATAATCATTGTATGCCTCTTTTGAGATAAAGTTATCACGACATACCTCATAAATCTGCGTATCGGAACTCCAAGAATCCTCGCAATGACATTCTTTACATTTATTGCAAGAACTAAAAATCATTAAAAACAATAATACTGTAGAGATTAAAAATAATTTTTTCATGTAGTTAGTTTAATATTGTAATGTATGAATTTTATTCCGACCATGCAAACTATTTTTCTAAATGGAATAAAATATTCAGATATATGAATTAACGAATAGTCTAAAAACTAGATCCTAGAAAAATAATAATTCTAAAATTTAGTTTACAAAAAAAGGGTTAACAGAAACATAAATCACCCACAAAATTCTGGTAAAAACTAAACTACAAATTATCATCTTCATTAATATCTTCAATAGAATAAGAAATATTTGCTTCAATCATTTCTTCTTTTAACCCTTTAGGTAATTCCAGCTCAAACGCTTTAATAATTTCTTCACAAACAGCCTTTTCAACACGCTTTTTCTTTTTACTCTTAGATAAAAGTACACCGGCTAATAAATTCTGCCATTCTCCTTTATGCGCTTTTACCACTTCTTCCACATTGGTTACATCTATATCTATTATTATTCGCATACTTTCTTTTTTGTTTAAAGCTTGACAATATTACTAGAAGTAATTGAAATGCGCACGACTTCTGCTTTATTTTCCTAAACTATGTACGTTAATTGACTAACTTTAATATTTAAACTAAATGAGACTGCTCCTTCGCAAGAATAAAGAGAATATAAGAAGATCACGTGTCTAACTTTCCATACTCAACGGATTTCTTATCTTTAGTGGCTCAAATCAGCAACAAAAATGAAAATACAAAATTATATATTAGGAAATTGGGAAGATGGAGAAGGTGTTGAATTGGAACTACACAACGCAATTACTGGAGAGAATTTTGGATCTGTTTCAAGCGCGGGGCTTGACTATGCTGCTATATTAGAATACGGAAGAGAGAAAGGCGGATACGCTTTACGCAAAATGACTTTTCAAGAAAGAGGATTAATGCTAAAGGCATTAGCACTTCATTTGATGGAAATTAAAAATAAGTTCTATGCATTAAGTGCTGTCACCGGAGCCACAAAAGTAGATTCTTGGATCGATATTGAAGGAGGAATCGGAAACTTATTTGCCAATGCGTCACTAAGAAGACAATTTCCAGACTTACCTTATTATGTTGACGGAAGTGCAGCACCGATGTCAAAAAACGGAACTTTTATTGGTCATCATATCCAAGTTCCAAAAAAAGGTATTGCTGTGCACATAAATGCCTTTAACTTTCCGATATGGGGAATGCTTGAAAAAATAGCGGTAAACATTATGGCAGGGGTTCCTGCAGTTGTCAAGCCTTCAGAATTTACTAGTTATTTGACTGAATTAATGGTTAGAGAAATTATTGCTTCTAAAATACTACCTGAAGGTGCTTTACAGTTAGTTTCTGGTTTAGGTCGTGGAATTATTGACCATGTTACCAACCAAGATGTGATAACATTTACGGGCTCTGCTGCAACTGGGAAAAAATTAAAAGGACTACCGAATATTATTGAAGAGTCTGTTCCATTCAACTTAGAAGCAGATTCACTAAACGCTTGTGTATTGGGAGAAGATGCAGTTCCTGGAACTCCAGAATTTGACATTTTCATAAAAGAAGTCCAAAGAGAAATTACGGTTAAAGCTGGTCAGAAATGTACTGCAGTAAGAAGGATATTAGTTCCAGAAAAATTAATGGAAGATGTTCAAACTGCGCTTTCTGCAAGGTTAGCAAAAACTATTATTGGTGACCCGGCTACGGAAGGTGTTCGAATGGGAGCATTAGCAACAAACCTGCAAGTAGAAAGAGTAAGAGAAAATGTTGAACTTTTGATGAAAGAGCAAGACATTGTTTACGGAGGTTTAGACAATTTTGAAGTTACCGGTGCTGACAAAAACAAAGGTGCTTTCTTCTCTCCTATCCTTTTTAGAAATGACAATCCTTTTGAAAAAATTGGAGTCCATTCAATTGAAGCTTTTGGTCCAGTATCTACTCTAATGCCCTATAAAAACTTAGATGAGGCAGTAAAACTGGTAGAATTAGGAAAAGGGTCCTTAGTTACTTCAATCATAACAAACGATGATAAATTAGCCAGAGAATTTGTTACAGAAGCTGCACATATGAACGGAAGAATATTGGTTCTTAATGAAAGATGTGCCAAAGAAAGTACTGGACATGGATCACCAATGCCATTATTAACACATGGTGGACCTGGTCGCGCTGGTGGAGGTGAAGAAATGGGTGGAATAAGAGGTGTTTTACACTATATGCAGAGAACCGCTATTCAAGGGCATCCAACTACCATTTCTAAAATCACACAACAATTTCAGGTTGGAGCTGATATGCCAGAAGCAAATCCACATGTGTTTAGAAAGCATTTTGAAGAATTAGAAATCGGTGAGACTGTATTTACACATAAACACACGGTTACCACAACTGACATTGTAAACTTTGCGAATGTAAGTGGAGATAACTTTTACGCACACATGGATGAAACCTCCTTAGATGGAACAATTTTCGAAGAACGTGTAGCACATGGTTATTTCGTATTAGCAAAAGCTGCAGGTTTATTTGTTGAACCGAAAAAAGGACCTGTTCTTTTAAATTACGGTATCGATGAATGTCGTTTTACAAAACCCGTTTATGCTGGTACAACAATAGGTGTTCGTTTTACGGTTAAAGAAAAAATAAATCAAGAAAAGAAAGACGAAGATGATATAGCTAAAGGAATTGTAAAATTCTTAGTTGACATCTACGACCAAGAAGGTGAAACTGTTGGATTAGCAACTATTTTAACGATGGTAAGAAAACTAGACCAATCAAAGTAATAAAAAATAAATAAGCATAATTTAAAAACAACAAAATGAAAAAATTATTAATAGCATCAATCATTTCAATCTCATTCCTTTCTTCTTGTACCGCTGAATGCAACACTTCAACCGCGCAAGGAGCCGCAAGTTGCTTATGTGAATTCGGAGATGACATATTAATGGCCTCTGATGACAAAGAGAAAGTACGAGAATTGCTTGAAAAACAAAGTGCTTACATGAAGGAAATCGAAAAAGCATATGCCGATGGAAAATATACTAAAAATGAAATAGAGGCTATACTGCAAGATAGAAACTGCTATCTTTAAGATAAATATGTCGCGTCCTAAAAAAGGAGAGCAATTGCTCTCCTTTTTTATGCGATATTAATTTAAAACCTAAATAATAACTTCTTTCACCTTATCTGCTGCATCTTGCAATGTAATTGCTGAATGAACATTTAAACCTGAGTTATCAATAATCTCTTTTGCTTCAACAGCGTTTGTTCCTTGCAATCTTACAATAATTGGAACTGGAATATTTCCAATACTTTTATAAGCCTGAACAATACCATTTGCGACTCTATCGCATCTAACAATTCCTCCAAAGATATTTACTAAAATACCTTCAACGTTTTTATCTTTTAAAATAAGGTTAAAAGCTTTTTCAACTCTTTCAGCATCAGCAGTACCACCCACATCTAAAAAATTTGCAGGTTCTCCACCAGATAACTTAATAATATCCATTGTACTCATAGCCAATCCCGCACCATTTACCATACAACCAACATTTCCATCCAGGTTGACGTAACTTAAACCAGCTGCATCTGCTTCAACCTCGGTTGGATCTTCTTCACTTACATCTCTCATCGCAGCGTAATCTGGATGACGATATAAAGCATTATCGTCTAAAGTAACTTTAGAATCGACCGCTATAATTGTATCTGTGCAGGTTTTAAGAACAGGATTAATTTCAAACATAGAAGCATCACAACCTTCGTAAGCAGCATATAGTGACTTAACGAATTTTGTCATTTCCTTGAATGCTTTACCACTTAAACCTAAGTTAAAAGCTATTTTTCGACATTGAAAACCTTGTAAACCTACCTTAGGATCAATTTCTTCTTTAAATATTAAGTGTGGTGTTTTTTCTGCAACTTCTTCAATATTCATTCCACCTTCTGTAGAGTACATGATAATGTTTCTACCATTGACTCTATCCATTAACACAGACATGTAATACTCTTCACATTTATCAAAATCTGGAGCGTATACATCTTCAGCAACCAGCACTTTACTAACTAATTTTCCAACACCATTTGTTTGAGCAGTTTCTAAATGTCCACCTAAAATTCCTTTTACAACACCTTCAACTTTATCAATTCCTTTTGCAATTTCAACACCATGAGAACCCGTTTCTTCGATAGTTCCTTTCCCTCTACCTCCAGCATGGATTTGTGCTTTAACAACATACCATTCGGTACCTGTATCTGCAGTAAGTTGTTTAGCTGCCACTAATGTCTGAGATGCATCATCAACTACAATTCCTTTTTGTATCGCTACTCCGTAACTTTCTAAAATCGATTTCCCTTGAAATTCGTGTAAATTCATTTTTTTGGTTTTAGTTGCCCAAATGTAAAAATAGTCTTGGGTTAAGCCATAAATAGTTACATGTTTTTTTAAAAATATATTCTCTTTCATTTAAATTCAACTATAATAGCTTAAAGTCCTATTGCCGGACGGGCATTTCATTTTTTGTCTTAACACAAAAAACGAAACAAAAAAAGTCAAGGCTTCGCAAATAACCTTCAAAATTCAATTCCTCATCACTAAAGTAAAAGAACTCACTTCGTTCAAACAGCTTTTCCTTTTTAACGCTTCTTGCGGATGTATTTTAGAAGATTATTTACAAGGCCAATCCACAAAATTTACTTTTAACAATTTTACAATAGTATCTTTACCAACCATGGTATACGAATCATACGATATAAACTTCAATCAGGGAACTTCTAAAGTTCATCGTTTTTACACGATAAAAGGAGGCACTCCAATTTTCTTAATTCATGGATATTTTGAAGATGGCAGAATATTTTTCACTAAAAAAGGGAAAGGACTCGCTCCATTTCTTGCAGAAAAAGGCTTTGATGTTTTTGTATGTGACTTACTAGGAAAAGGGGAAAGTCTTCCAAAAATAAAGAAAGGTTTTAACCACAGTCAATTTGAAATAATTACAAGAGATATACCGACCTATCTAGCATTTGTAAGGAAAATAACTGGAATAGAAAAAATACATCTGGGAGCGCATAGTTGGGGTGGTGTTGTAGCAATAGCTTATTTATCCAGAACGCAAGACCCTAATATTAAATCGATGATAGCATTTAGCACCAAAAGAAGAATTGCGATAAAAGGTTGGAGAAAGTTCATTGGAGTTGATTTGATATGGGATAAATACGGAACCTATTTGACCAAAAAACATGGTTATTTGCCTGCAAAAAAAATGAAGATGGGCACTGAAAATGAACCAGCGGCTTATTATAAAGATGCAAATATTTGGGTAAAAGAAGAAAAATGGATTTCTCCTGAAGACGGCTATAATTACCAAAAAGAATTAGCCAATGTAAAGCTCCCTCCTATTTTATTCATAACAGGAAAGGGCGACAAACTTCTAGGCCATCCGAAAGATGTAAAAAGGCTTTTAGAGGAAACAGGGAAACACCAAGTCAATACATTACAAATTGTGGGGAAAGAGAATGGTTTTAAAAATGATTACGATCACATCAATCTACTCACTCACAAAGACGCTCCCAAAGATCATTTTCCTTTTGTTTTAGACTACCTAAAACAATTTGAATAACTTAGCCCCATGATTGAATCAAAAGGTATAACAAAGTCATACGGAGACCTCCAAGTGTTGAAAGGAGTTAATTTCACTATTAACAAAGGGGAAATTGTATCTGTAGTTGGTGCTTCTGGCGCAGGTAAAACTACCTTACTTCAAATTTTAGGAACCTTAGACCGTGCTGATGGTGGAGATATTGTATTCGAAAACAAATCCACAAGCGCTTTGACAAAAAAAGAATTGGCTCAATTTAGAAATCAGAATATTGGTTTCGTATTTCAGTTTCACCATTTACTTCCAGAATTTACGGCTTTCGAAAACGTTTGTTTACCTGGATATATTGGCAAACGAAATAAAAAAGAAGTCGAAACAAGAGCAAAAGAATTATTGATCCAATTAGGGTTAGTAGACCGAATAGAACACAAACCAAATGAGCTTTCTGGAGGAGAACAACAGAGAGTCAGTGTTGCTCGCGCATTAATTAATGATCCTGCTCTAATTCTTGCCGATGAACCCAGTGGTAATTTAGATTCTACAACCGCTAAGGAATTACATCAATTATTCTTTGACCTGCGAGATAAATTCCAACAAACTTTTGTAATCGTAACGCACAATGAAGATTTAGCAAAAATGGCTGATCGTACTTTGGTAATGAAAGATGGAATGATTGAGTGAGACTAAGGCTATCTTAACTCAATTGAATTTGCTCGGCAGCAATCACCTCATCTAAAAACAAACTTGCTGCTTCTTCAAATGATCTTGGACTCTCAGTAGTATAATACATCGTCATTCCTTTCTTAGAACACTTATCAGCCATTTCTGGATGTCTTTTCAGATAATCGACTAGTTTATCCGCTACAATCTTCCCTTGGGCAATTATGTTAACTGAACCAGGAACGTATTTTCTAATTTGCTCCATAAGGATTGGATAATGGGTACAACCAAGAATCAACGTATCAATTTGAGGATCCTTAGATAGAATAGACTCTAAGTTCTGCTTGATAAAAAACGTACCACCTGGAGTGTTAAAAGTATTATCCTCAACCAACGGAACCCACATAGGACAAGCTTCTTGCGCCACCATAATATGTGGGTGTAATTTTTTAACCTCCAATACATACGATTCTGAATTAACTGTTCCATTTGTACCTAAAACTCCAATATGTTTAGTCGTAGAAAACGCGTCTATCATTTCTGCACATGGGCGAATTACACCTAACACTCTTTTATTAGAGTCGATGTTCTGTAAATCATTTTGCTGAATGGTCCTCAAAGCCTTTGCAGAAGCAGTATTACAAGCTAATATAACTAAGTGGCATCCTTGGTCAAATAATGTTTTTACAGCTTGAAGCGTATATTCATATACCACATCGAAAGAACGCGTGCCATAGGGTGCTCTAGCATTATCTCCCAAATAAATAAAATCATTATCTGGCATAGCCTTCTTCAATTCAGAAAGAACAGTTAATCCACCGTAACCCGAATCAAAAACTCCTATGGGTGCTTTATTTATCATTTAATAAAAAGTAAAAAGCCACTGGTGACTGGTCACTAGTGGCTTTAAAATTAGTAAGTTTTGTTCTTATTCAATAATAATTCCTAATTCTTTTTTCAATAACGGAGTGATATCTTCTCCTCCTGCATAATGAAGACTTGAAGTATCAAATACATAAGTAAAACTATTTTCTTTCGCTACTTTTTGAACAGCTTCTTGAATTTTTTTAAGTACAGTTTGCATTAACATTGCCTCTTTATCCTGTAATTTTTTTTCTGCCGCTCCTTGTTTTCCCTGAAAATTTTGACTTTTCTCCATCAATTCTTGGTAACGAGAAGCTTTTATTTCTTCCGTTAAATTTGGTTCATCTTCAATATACTTTGCTTCATCTTGTTTAATTAATGTAGCAAACATCTCTAGTTCTCTCATTAATTCGCCTTGATATCTCTCCAACTCTACTTCAGCAGCTTTATATTCTTTCATCTCCACCATCATTTCCTGCGAATTGATGTGACCCAATTTTTGAGCTGATGTACTGATGGTTACGAATGCTACTGCTACTATTGTAATTAATTTTTTCATTTCGATAATTTTACTGTTCTATATTTATTTTTTTAGTTTATTCAATACGATATCACTCTTATCATATTTAGGGTCGGCGTACAAGATATTTGAATTTTTTTCTTTCTCCATTACAAAATCATACCCTTTCTCTTTTGCCATTGTTTTAATGGCTTTATAAATTTCATCTTGTATTGGTTCAATTAATTCTTTCCTTTTTTGAAACATGCTACCATCAACACCAAAACGTTTTTTTTGTAATTCTTTTGCTGCTTTTTCTGATTCAAAAATTTCTTGCTCCCTTTGACGTTTAGTATCTTCTGGTAACAAAATTTGCTCTTGCTGATACGCTTTGTATTTCGCTTCTATTTCCTTGTACTTTGCCTCTATTTCTTTTTGCCATTTTTCAGATAAATCATCCAACTCTTTTTGAGCTTCCTTATAAGCAGGAATCTCACTCAAAATATAGTTCATATCTACAAAAGCATATTTTTGAGCAAGTGCTACTGATGATAACATAAAAACTGCCAATAGACTTAAAACTATTTTTTTCATATTACGAATGTAATTTTTATTTGATTAAGCGAAGTTAAAAAATTTGAATTTATAGTTCTCCAAGATTCATGCCAATGGTAAAATGGAACTGTCCACGATACCCCCTTAATTGAATTTCAGAATTGTGAATAAATTCTCCTGCTGCTCCAGAATCAACCTCATCTAACCCCCAACCATAATCAAGTCCCATTAATCCAAACATTGGCAAAAATATTCTTACACCTACACCTGCCGATCTCTTCACTTTAAATGGGTTATATTTTTTATAGTCATTCCATGTATTTCCGGCTTCTATAAATCCAAGCATATAAATTGTTGCTGATGGATTTAACGAAAGTGGATAACGTAACTCCATGGTATATTTACTGATTATTCTACCACCATTTACTTGTGGAGATATGTGACCATCATCATAACCACGTAAAGCAATTATTTCACGGCCATCTAGACTAAACCCTGTAAGACCACTACCCCCCATAAAAAATCTTTCAAAAGGTGGAGCTCCCTTCTCTGAATTCCAAGCATTTAAAAAACCGAATCCAAGTCTTGCATTAACGACCAATTTTTTATCCTTAGATAATGGCGTAAACCATGATGAAGTAAATTTAATTTTATTGTACTCTAACCACTTGTATCTTTCTTGGTCGGACAGATCAGAATAATCATCAACTCCATCAAACCAAGAATACATGGGAGTAATTTTAGCTGACAATGTAAATGAAGAACCTGTTCTTGGATACAATGGTTGATCTACCGAATTTCTAGACAAAGTTGCTTGAAAAGATAAATTATTGGCATACCCATCAGAGAAGGAAAATACATTCCCATAATTATTCAAATCATAATACTGATAACCCGCCATTAATTGAAGCGTAAAATAATCATCTGGCCACTTTAACCTTTTCCCCAACCCAATTGATGCTCCAGTAATTTTAATATATCTTCTGTCATAGTTTTTAACTCTTTTTCCATCTAAATCCGTAGAATCACGATAATGCACTGGATCAGATGATTGAACCGAATGAAAAATTGAAACACTTAATGAATTTGGTTTCTTCCCACCCAACCATGGTTCAGTAAATGACGCATTGTAAGATTGATAAAAGTATCCATTAGATTGAGCTCTAACACTTAAACGTTGTCCGTCACCGGATGGTAATGGCTTCCATTCAGACGCTCTAAAAAACTTTTTACTAGAAAAGTTATTAAATACAACACCTAATGTACCTACTACTCTTCCAGCTCCCCAACCTCCGGAAAGTTCAATCTGATCACTTGGTTTTTCTTCAACAACATATTCAATATCTACAGTTCCATCTGCGGGATTAGGTTTTGGATTCACAGCCAACTTTTCAGGATCAAAATAACCGTTTTGTGCTAATTGCCGTTGTGTTCTAATAACAGCATCTCTGCTAAATAAGTCCCCTGGCTTAGTATAAATTTCACGTAAAATTACGTGATCACTCGTTTTAGTATTCCCTACAATCGTTATGTTTCTATTTCTTGCCTGTTTCCCTTCATAAATACGTAATTCCAAATCTACAGAATCACTTGTAACTTGCGTTTCTACAGGTGTTAATTGGAAAAATAAATATCCATCATCCATATATAATGAAGACACATCAGAACCTCCAGGATTCATAAACAGTCGCGTTTCTAAAGTTGCCTGATTATACTCATCTCCCGATTTAATTCCCAATATAGTATCCAATCTTCCTGAAGAGTATTTTAGATTACCAATCCAATCAACATTTCTAATAAAGTATTTATTTCCTTCATCAATCATCATTTTTATATTGATTGACTTCTCATCAACGTCGTACAATGTATCAAATATTACTTCTGCGTCTCTAAAGGCAAGTTCTTTATACTTCTCAATCACATGTTTTTTGTCATTTGCAAAGCTCGATTGCATAAACTTAGAGCCAATATTTAAAAAATACCACCTTTTCTGTTTGGTCTTTTTCATTGCTCTTCTCACTTTACTATCCGAAAGCTTTTCATTTCCTTCAATAAGAATTTTACTAATTTTAATCTTCTCTCCTTTTTTTACTTTAATCGTAAGTCGAGCGCTATTATTTATCAATGTATCAGGTTGTGAAACAACATTTACCTTTGTTTTAAGATAACCTTTATCAATAAAATAGTTCCTACTAGTTTGTTTAACTCTCAACAGTAAATCTTCGGTAATAATCTTCCCAGTGTATAAGTCTAAAACCTCTCTGATTTTGTTTGCTTCGGATTTGGAAACACCTTTAAAACTGTAACGAGAAAGTCTTTCTCTTTCTTGAAGCTTTATCACTAAAAAGATATTATTCCCTTGAATTTTTTCTGCAACAATTTGCACATCTGAAAAAAGCTTCTCTTTCCATAAATTATTTATGGCCTTAGCAATATCATCACCAGGAATGGTAACCTGTTCCCCTCTTACAAGTCCGGTCTTATTAATAATTTGAGTATGGTCAAAATTCCGAACACCGTCCACAACTATTCCAGCAAGCGTATATTTTTTTGGTGATAAATAATCTACCTCATCATTTTGGGCTGACACTTCAGACCCTAAAACACTTGAAAGAACAAGTAGAAGCATTAAAATAACTTTATTCATTTTCAGATATTTGTTCACTTGTTTTTCCAAACCTTCTTTCTCTGTTTTGGTAATTTAATATTGCTTCGAAAAAATTTTCCTTCTTAAAGTCTGGCCAAAGAATTTCAGTAAAATATAACTCTGCATAGGCCAATTGCCACAACATAAAATTACTTATCCTAGCCTCTCCACTTGTGCGGATTAATAATTCAGGATCTGGAATATTTGCAGTGCTGAGATAAGAACTTATTAATTCCTCATTTATTTCACTTGGTAAAATGTTTTTTTCTTTAACCTCATTTGCAATTTCCTGAATTGCTTTGGTCATCTCCCATTTAGAACTATAGCTTAACGCTAAGTTTAATATTACTCGTGTATTATTCTTTGTATTCTCAATAGCTCCAGCTAAGGCTTCTTGGCAGCTTTCTGGAAGAGTATCAACATCACCTATTGCTTGAAGTTTTACACTATTTTCATTTAATGCATCTACTTCAGAGGCAATCGTTTTAACGAGTAAATCCATTAAAGCATCAACTTCTTCCTTAGGTCTGTTCCAATTCTCTGTGCTAAAAGCATACAGTGTGAGGTATTTCACGCCTATTTCACCAGCAGCCGTTAGTGATTGCCTTACAGAATCAACGCCACTAATATGACCAAAAACCCTTTCTTCTCCTTTTTGTTGCGCCCAACGCCCATTACCATCCATGATAATAGCCACATGCCGCGGAACTTTACTTAAATCTATTTGGTCTTTGAAACTCATAAAAAATTGCTGCGAATTTGAGGAAATATAAGGACTTTGCGAAATGATTTATGCTTTTTTGTGAATTTAAATCTAAGAGAAACTATTTGAATCTTTTACTACACGTTTCGTGACCATGAATTCTAAAGCTAATAATAGCTCCGAAGAACGAATACCAATCTTTATTTTTAGAGTTTCCTCGTGACATACCATAGTTTAAATCAGTATAGCCTTCCTCATTAACTGTTCTGTCACTCATATGTGCCGAAAGTTGACCTGCCTCAGCAGACAATAACTGCAAATCTGGATACCGACCACTAACATCGTCTAAATAATCGGTAAACGTTTTTCGAATTCCGTACTCCAGTGAGATAGCAAATCTTTTTGATACATTGAACTTATACCCCAAACCTAAAGGAATACAAATTTGATTTAGTTGATACCTGTTTTGAGAAGTGTTCTGTGATGTTTCCTGCCCTTCTGTTGCTAAAGGTTGTAACTCTACGGTTTCCTCTTGATAAGTCCCTAAAGGATTCATTTTAAAATAAGTAATACCTGCAAACAAATAAAAAGTTTGGAACTTAAATTTCTTTCTGCTCATATCTCCAACTATATAATCAATAAAGTTAATTTCAATCATCGGACCAATTTCCAATACAAAAGAACTAAAATTCAAATTTCTATTCAATTGATTTACATCATTCGACTTAGCGTCATTTCCCGAAACCTTGCCATATATGGCTTGAAAACGTAGAGCTATTCTCTCATTATCAAAATTATTACGATAAATAGCACCTACAGCATAATTAGTTTGATTAAAATGAGCATAAGGATTTAAATCTCCAATATAATAAGCTCCTCCTCCAAACACTCCAATTTCAGGAGTTTGAGCGGTTACATTTATTACAGAAAAAAATGTAATTAAAATGATAATATTCCTTCTCATAATAGTTACTACAAGCCTTTAAAACATTAAATCCAGTATTTTATTGCTAAACACCTGATTATATTTTGGCGATTCTGCAAATTTAATGGTATTTCAATAAGATTTATTAACAATTCCAAGATTTATTAAAGGATATTTGGTTAATTCCTTTTATCCATTCCCCATAATAATTTATTCCTTATGGTATTGTAAAAATTCTGCCCTTCGAATTTAACTAAATTGATACAGAATTTTGACTTAACTATCTTTAGCTCAGTAGCATTATTTATCGTTCTGGTACGACTATCTAAGGTAGCTAAAAACTCATCCTCTCTACCTTCAATTCGCAACTTTATCTCCACATCATCAGAAACAATAATTGGTCTGGCACTAAGATTATGCGGTGCTATGGGGTTTATTACAAAGCTTTTAGATTGCGGTATTAATATTGGACCTCCACAACTTAATGAGTATGCAGTTGAACCTGTTGGGGTTGCTAAGATTAACCCATCAGCCCAATACGAGTTCAAATACTCATCATTAATATATGTATGTATTGTCATCATTGATGCCGAATCCTTTTTATGAACTGTTAGCTCATTTAATGCAAAATTATTCTTTCCAAATAGTTTATCATTAGTTTCAAGACTCAACAATGACCTTTGTTCTAACTCATAATTGCCATTCATTAGCATTTCTACAATTTGCTTGGCATCTTCTTTTGCATTGTTCGCTAAAAACCCAAGCCTGCCTGTATTGAAGCCAACGACAGGGATTTCAGAATCACCAATAGCAGTAACGGTATCTAAAATGGTGCCATCGCCTCCTATGCTAATCAACATGTCTGGAGCTGTATCAACATCCTCCAACGAAGATCCAATAATAAAATCTCCTGATATATCTTTACTCTTTAAAAAATCAGAAAAAGAAGCGTTCATATATAATTGAACATTCTTACTCATTAATTCATTCACAAGAATCATTACAGAAACTACCGCTTCTTCAGGAACTCTTTTACAATAGATGGCTACTTTCATCGTTTGAAATTAATTTTCTGCTTCAAAAGTAACCTACTTTTATATTGGTTGAACAAAATGTAGGAAAAATCCAAATTCGTTTAATTTATTCGTAGAGAATTCAACTCGAATAACTTTATCATAATAAGTTACAAAATCAAGGCCAACACCATATCCAACCATTGTGTTGTTAGCCAATAAATTATTGTTAAAATAAGCATCCCCGACATAACCAATATCTGCAAAAGCATTTAAATAAAATGCATAATGAAAATTAGAAATACCCGGATTTCGCACTACAGGAAGAATTGTTTTTTTAGAAGATGCAACCTTGTACTTAATATTACTTTTCATTAACAATGCGTACTTCCCATCTATTACATAGTATTCATAGCCCCTCACAAAATCACTATATCCAAGCATATTCTGAAAATAATAAGGCTGAACATCTTGTAATGTGAATTTACCTTTTATACTTGAAGCCCAATAAAAATTATTGCCAATCTTTTCGAATTTCTTCACTTCAGTTTCTAATTTCGTAAATGATTTATCAGAAAATAAGCTAAAACCATTGTGCTGAACCTCTGCTTTTAGAAAATTACCTTTTAAGGGGTATGATTTATTATCTCTATGATCATCTTTAAAAACATATTTCAATCCAAGCGATTTCATCCTACTTTCACCATCTCCAAAGTAGTTAGGGTTATTTATTACGATACTATCCTCTACAACCGCGTCTTGAAAAAAACCAATTAGCTGATGAGAAACAAATATCTTATTTCTATATTGTAAATATAAAGCATTGTACCATTCCTCTTTTGATTTACCAGTAGGCCTAGTAAATAAACGTTTGTTGCGGTTTGTACCATAAACAACCTCAAAATTTTGAAAATAAGAAGCATACGCACCAAACCCCAAATTCTGATGCTTTTTCGTATATGGAACATCATAAAAACAACCCACTTTTTTTGAATAACCCAATTGAAATACAAATCCCAATTTTTCTTTTCTCCCTCTAAAATTTCTATTAATAATCATGGATCCCCAATTTATTCTTGCCAAGTTTTTTGTTTCTAGCCAAGTATTAAAATTAGGATCTGCCACTTCAAAAATAGGAAATGGCCAAACGTACCACCTTTCAACAACAACAATTAGCACCTCTGTATACCGATCATCAACAGGATGATGTTCGACAGTTACAAAGTTAAAAAGAGAGGTATTTTTTAAATTTAATAGAGACTTTTCAAGCTCTGAATCTATAGCCAAATAAGAAAGTGAATCTCCTATAGAAAAAGTTAATTCTCTATGAATAATAAATTCTTTTGTCCTGTCATTTCCAACAATCCTAATATTGGTAATTTCATATATAGCGTCTTGATCTTGCGCCAAAATAACGGTTTGAAAAACCATACAAGCGAAAATAAAATATAGGGACTTACGTAATTTGAAAAGCATTATTCCAATTACATATCCAGGTATTTCATCAGAGATTCAAATCGATCTTTCATATCCTCTTGATAATCTATTTCTGAATAAGATGCATTTACCACATAATCATAGCGAGCCAAAGCCTGAAGAACTCCCTGAATGTTCTTTCTATTCACTTTTATGGTTACTTCCAAAAGAGTTGAGTCAGCGGCAGAAGTAATATAAGTACTTAATATTTTGGTATCATCGCCTTCAATTATTTGGGCCAAATGACCTAAAGAATAATCATTTTGATTCAATTCGAGTACAATTACAGAACCAGGCTCACTTATCGATGAGGTATTTGAAATCAGATGCATTAAGGATGGAAGTGTGGTCAACCCCATATAATTATCACTTTTATCTAGAATAGGTGCAATCGAAAGTTGCATGTCAGAAACCATTTTCATCACTTCATAAATATGCCGGTCTTCGTAAACAAAAGGACGGTTTAACGGCACATTTAATTCTGCTATTATCATATCAGAAGATGCTGCATCATATAAAATATTTTCAGAAATTAAACCCTGATATTGAGTTCCATCTACAACAGCTAAATGAGTTACCTTAAACTCATCCAACCAGTTTAAAGCTTTTTCTACCGTTTCAGAAGATCGAATCGGAGGAACATCATTCGTTATTAATTCTCTTGCAATCATTTATTTTTAATTTTGCAGGTGCAAATGTAAGTATTTGGTTTACGATTTACCTTTTAAGCTGTTTGTTTTTATTTAAATACACACATCTTAAGGATAAGAACGTTTTTCTTTTCTTGCTATTGTATCAACTATTAAACCAATTTAATCAAAAACAATGGTAAGACTAAGTGTCAATATTAATAAAATTGCAACCATTAGGAATGCAAGGGGAGGAAAAACTCCTGATTTAATCAAAATGGCTAAGGATATTGAGCGTTTTGGGGCTCAAGGAATTACAGTACACCCAAGACCCGATGAACGTCATATCCGTTACAAAGACGTATACGACTTAAAGAAAGTTGTCCAAACGGAGTTTAATATTGAAGGCAACCCTACAGAAAATAAGTTTGTTGATCTTGTTTTAGAGGTAATTCCTGAACAAGTAACGCTTGTGCCTGATAGTGGTGGTCAGCTTACATCGGATCATGGATGGGATACGATTCAGCATAAAATCTATTTGCAAGAAATTATTGGTCGTTTTAAAGAAAAAGGAATTCGAACTTCAATTTTTGTAGACCCCAATATTGAAATGATTGAAGGAGCTTTAGAAACCGGGGCAGACAGAATTGAATTATACACAGAAAGCTATGCTGCTAATTACTTAAAAGATAAACACAAAGCAATTGCTCCATTTATAGAAGCGACAAAAAGAGCCGTAGAATTAGGATTAGGGCTAAATGCTGGACATGATTTATCTTTAGAAAATTTAAAATTCTTTAAAGATAATTTACCTGGCTTACAGGAAGTATCGATAGGACATGCGTTAATTTCGGATGCCCTGCAATTTGGAATGGAAAACACCGTTCAACTTTATTTGAGAGAGTTAAAATGAAATTGCATTACAGAAAATATGGAGAGGGGCAACCCTTAGTTATATTGCATGGATTATTTGGCAGTTCCGACAACTGGCAAACACTTGGTAAAAAGTTTGCTGAGAATTTTGAGGTTTATCTTGTGGACCAACGAAATCATGGACACTCACCAAAAAGTAATGAATTCAATTATCAATTGCTTTCGGACGATCTTTACAAACTCATTACGGACCTAGAATTAGAAAATATAATTCTTATTGGACACTCTATGGGTGGGAAAACAGTCATGCATTTCGCTCAACAACACCCAACATTTATTGAGAAGTTGATTGTTGTTGACATTGGGCCAAAAGCCTACCCAATGCACCATAATATTATATTAGAAGGACTTAACGCCATAGACTTATCTATCACAAAATCAAGAAGTAAAGCCGATAAACAATTGTCCAAATACATTGAAGATATCGGGGTAAAACAATTTTTACTAAAGAATTTATATTGGGTAGAAAAAGGTCAATTGGGATGGAGGATTAATATTCCTGTATTAGAGGAGAAGATACCAGATATTATTGCCGCAATTCCGGATAAGATTGTAGACACTCCTACGCTGTTTATTCGTGGTGAAAAATCCAATTACATTGTAGAAGACGATTTTCAAAACATCTACGACCAATTCCCGAATAGTGAAATAGAAACCATTTATGATGTAGGACATTGGGTACATGCTGAGAATCCATTCAGTTTTTATAATATGGTTATGGATTTTTCCAAATAAACCTATAGAACGACAACTTTCAAAGAAGTACTCATACCGTCCCTTTGTAGGTTAATTATATAAACCCCACTCCTTAAATAAGGAAAAGACGTTTTTATCTGTTCCGATCCGGAATGCGTTTCATTTACAATTCTTTTACCGGAAATATCGTAAACCGTTAATGAAATTTGGTTCTCACTATTTTTTAGAAAAACTTGCAACTCTCTGGAAGTACTATTGAAGCTAAAACTATTAACATATTCATTATCCGTAATACCAACATCCCCTCCTACTTGTATCTCTAGGTAAACTGGCAAATGATCGCTCATTTGGTACAACGCATTTGCAACATCATCTGGCACAGCTCCATTCGATGAAGGATTTAACAATGAGGTATTGTAATGAGCTCCATCATTACCGATGGCAGTATAAGAATTATCGACATATTTTGCCTTATTTGCTCCCGTTTGTAAATCGTTACTTATAAAAACAAAATCAAAGCGGTCGTCTAATCCCCCGGTTGCTCCACCATCAAAACTTGTCGTTCTTGTACTTTGCGTATGGATGTTAGCATAAAAAGAATTTGCATGCCATTCTCCAGTCATATCAATAGGGTCAAACAGCGGAAAAGTTCCACCATTTAAAACCCAATTATGCGCAGGCTCGCCAGAAACTGAACTTCCGTAAAAGTTAAAATCTCCTCCAAACATTACATTTTGCAGCCCTGTTTTTCCAGACAAATAGTTTTTAAAAACTTGTACTTCGGCAAATCGATAATCTGGATTAGGATCCGTACTTCCTGCTTTTAAATGGCATGAATACATATAGAAAAAGGCCGTATCTAATGTAGTAGATAAATCTGGAGCCTTATAATACAAAACATATTCATTTATATCTCTTAAAGCTGTCTCTATCTCATTTTGAGAAATTAACCCAAGTTTATCCGAGTTATAAAACAACATATTATCAGTATCAGGTCCATCTACAAACAAAGCTTGTTGGTAATGCGTAATTCCATTTTGGTTTAATGCATTATTTAATATTAAGGTTGCTCCAAATTGATTATCCAATTCATTTACCAAAAACATATCTGGCAAGACGTGTTGCACAATCTTTTTTAAGGTATCTGCTCTTTCCTGAGATGTTGATGGGAAATTCAACAAGTTATAATACATAACTTTCAGTGTTTCCTGTGATTTTCCAGTATTAAGAAAAAACAGGCATGAGACAATAAAAAGTACTCTTAAATTTTTCATAATATTTTATGTAAATGTGTTGAAAAGATTCAGTTTTTCACTTTTACCAAGTATAAATACACGGGGAAATGATCACTGTAACCATTGATAAATTTTCCATAAGAATAAGTTCTAAATGGAAAGCCTTCAAACCTTCCTGAACTATTTTTCAAGAATGAATTATTGAACACTTTAGCGGTAAAGTAAGAATAAGTACTAAAACTATTGTCCTTCGATATCAACCCAGATGTTATAACCATTTGATCAAATAAATTCCAAGCATCATTGTAACCTAAGGTGCCTATTCCTAATTTAAAAAGTGACTCCATAGGATTAAACATATCTCCTGCCTCCATTTTTTTAATCTTTCCAACTGAGCTCATTGCCTCTCTAACACTTGGATCAACCGGATCATCATTTAAATCTCCCATTACTAAAACCTTTGCTAACGGATCTTCTTTTGTTAATGAATCAACAATACTCTTAGCCAGTTCACCTGCTGCAATTCGTTTATATGAACTTGCTTTTTGCCCTCCTCTTCTTGAAGGCCAGTGACAGACAATAAAATGCATTTTTTCTCCATTTAGCTCTCCAGATACCAACAACTGATCTCGAGTTGCCCAGTTAGGATTATCAGGAAGTTTCAATGTAAAGGACTTGCTTGAAGTAACTTTAAAGTATTTTGGCTGATATAAAAAGCCAACATCAATCCCTCTTTTATCTGGAGATTCATAATGAACAATCTGATAATTTTTGTTTTTAAGTTTTTCGTGCGCTACTAAATCATCCAAAACTAATTTATTCTCGATCTCACAAACTCCAAGTACTGCAGCTCCTTGTGGAACAGATTTTGAAACACCAATTTTACTAATTACCTCAGCCATATTATCTAGCTTACTATAGTACTTTTTTGAATCCCACTGCTTACTGCTTTTTGGTGTAAAATCTTCTTGGAGAATCTTATTTGTATCAGGGTCAACTATAGTATCAAATAAATTCTCAAGGTTATAAAAACCGACACAAGCAACCTCGTAACTCTTGTCTGGATTAAGCACTTGTGCTTTTAAAGTTGTGAAACAAAATAGCAATAAAAGCGTTGAAAAAGTATATTTAAATAGCGACATAAGAATTAAACTTTTAATTGACTTTAATGTTAAAATCATTATTAAATCGAGGAAGCAAATATATAGCCAAAACTAAACTTCCCAAAAAACAACCAACAATTTAGTGAACTTTTCAATGAAATAGAGTTTGAATAAACACTCCTAAAGCAATAACAAATAACGACTTAACCCCAAACAAAAATGTTTATAAATTATTAAGTTATTCACAACACACCTTTCCAAGTGGTACTTTATTAAAAATATTTTACATTTGCATACATTAAATACAACATGTTCTCCTTGAAAGTAACAAAGCACTTGAAACCATGTCTGTATAGATAACTAAAAACCAACAAAGTAAAAGATTATAAAGTTTAACTGTACTTCTATCAAATCATCTTTAGAAAAAGAACTTTTATACATACTATTTACTCATATCGGTTTAATTGATATAGTTATAATTCTCATACAATAATGAAGTTTAAAAACCTCGCCATTTTAATTCTGACTTTTTGCGCATTGACAAGTCATGCACAATCTGATTCTATCAATCAGGATTCATCTAGTAATAACATCCCATTAATTTCATCTGGTGCTGATTTAATCCAATCGGATGGTCAATCACAAAACATTAGTGGGTTACTGCAATCTTCAAGAGATGTATATGCAGGAATAGCTGGATTCAACTTTAGTGCAGCTAGATTTAGATTAAGAGGATACAGTTCTGAAAACACCAACATTTTAATTGGCGGAATACCAGCAGGCGACCCAGAAAGTGGATGGGCAATCTGGAGTGATTGGGGAGGTTTGAATGATGTTACCAGATATCCAGAAGCTAAAATGGGAATCGCATCTTCCCACAGTACTTTTGGGGGGATTGGAGGTTACTCTTCAATTAGTTTAAGAGCTTCAGAAAAAAGAAAAGGACATAGGGCATCTTATGCAGCTACCAATAGAAGTTACACAAACAGAGCAATGTATTCTTACAGTTCAGGTTGGAAAGGAGATTGGGCTTTTTCAGTCTCTGCATCTTCTAGATGGGCTAATGAAGGTTATGTTGAAGGAACATCTTATAGTGGAGGAAGTTATTTTGCTGCTGTAGAAAGAAGAATTAACGCGAACCACACAATTAACTTAGCTGGTTTTGGAGCCCCAACTGTACAAGGAAGAAGAGGGATTGCTCTGCAAGAAGCTTTGGATTTGACAGGCTCTAATTACTACAATCCATATTGGGGATATCAAAGTACATCTGATGGAGACAGTATTAAAAGAAACGCACGTATGCGAGACAATCACAAACCCTATATTGTACTAACAGATTATTTACAAATAGATGAAAAATCAAAATTGACTACATCTGTTTATGCGGTTTTTGGCAGAACA
>Ga0209309_10000526_pt1 | contig 44758 bp, 26 predicted proteins | sample COGITO_mtgs_1204_2_FD_184807 | JGI IMG/M metagenome (GOLD analysis project Ga0209309, IMG submission 184807) | Pelagic marine microbial communities from North Sea - COGITO_mtgs_120412 (SPAdes) (version 2) | ecosystem: Environmental > Aquatic > Marine > Epipelagic ... | reverse complement strand
GAAAATGCTTCATTCTTTCCCCGCGTAATCTCTCTCTCTCTCTCTGCATCTCTGTCGTCCTTTTGTCTCCGTCGTGAGATGCAATTTACGACGTCGTCGCGGTCTCTTGCGTTTTTACCCTCACCCGCGGCGAAGAAGGCTTCTTCTCGCGTAACGACAAAAGCGCTTTTATCATCGAAACGGTCTCGTCGTAAACGTCAAAGTCTGAATCATCATCGAGCGAGAGAAGTGAAAATGTCGACCACATCGTCGTCGTCGGAAATGATTTCCGTGGAACAACTCCTGACGGATTGCATCGAAAGCTGCTTTCTCGGATGCGTCCAAATCCGGGAAGTGCGATCGAAAGGAATATCTTCGGTGAGATCGAAAATCGAAGGCGACGCGCGGTCGGCGTTGACCGAAGCGGACGTGAAAGCGCAAGCGGTCGTTATCGGGAGCTTGAGGAAGACGTACGGTGCGAGATTGAACGTCGTCGGCGAGGAGGACGGGAACGAGGACGCGACGCCGACGGAAAGCGAAATGTGCGAGAGTTTACGGAAAGACGTGCGGTTTAGCGAGTGCGTGAAGGAGGCGGTGAGAAAAGCGTGCGAAGATGGTGGTTTTCGACAGGGCGAAGACGCGGTTTCGATGGAAGACGTGTGCGTGTTCGTCGATCCCGTGGACGGGACGAGGGAGTTCGTGGAAGGGAGATTGGAGAACTGTCAGTGCTTGATTGGTATTTCCGTGAATGGACGCGCCGTGGCGGGGGCGATTGGGTTGCCGTTTCCAAAAGGCGCGAAAGGGTTTGAGGAGGATAAAGATGACGCGGAGAAATCGGCGATTGTGTTTGGTTTGTGCGGAATGGGAGGCGCGGACGATCCGGAGAGCGATAAAGGCGTCGTCGGGGTGTTTAACGAACATTTACTAGCCGATGGGTACGTAACCACGAGCGAAGTAAATGGAAGTGAACGGTTTTCAATAACCACAGGGGATAGTAAGAACTTACTGTTGAAAGCGAGCGTAGACGCCGTCGTCGAAGCGGCGAAGGAAAACCAATCGTATTTACAGGACATAGATAGACCTTTAGTCGGAGGCGCGGGCAGTAAGATTGTCAACGTCGCGTTCGGTAAAGCCGACGTCGCGTTGATGCACCCGACGTGTTTGTGGGATAGTTGCGCACCAGAGGCTGTTTTGAAAGCGGCTGGAGGGTACGTGTCGGATTTTTTCGGCGCGCCTTTGTGTCACAGTAAAGACGCGAGGACGGTGGAAAACAATCTCGGGATCATAGCATCTATGCCGAGAGAAAAGACGCCGAAGAGAGCGGAAATGTGCGCGAAACTGCGCGAGAGCGAGACTTTGCGCGCTTTGTTCGGCAAAGAGGCGGGTTTTTCCGAGGACGGTAGTGTAAAAAAGAGCGACGTTCAAAAAGCTCAAGCTTTTGACATCGCGAGAGCGTTGGACGGAGCCCCGTTGACGGTAGATTATTTAAGCGACGAGATTCTTTGTAGTTTGAGTAGGAAAAGCGCGTACTCGGACGACGACGAGAAAACTGACGATGTCATGTCCATGACCTCATCGAACGCGTTAGTTTCGTACTCAGTAAACGAAGACACCGCGGTTCGAGGATTGATGTCCGACGCCGTTCGAATACACTTGGAGTGGAAAGACAACTCGGAAAAATCGAGGACGCCAAAATCGTTATTTTATAAACGCGTGGACATGCAAAGTCTCGCGCACGTTCGTTTGAAGAAAAGTACCGCGCCGATGAAAATTGGACGCGACGTGAGGTCTTTCTACGTCGAGTCTGCGTTCCTTTCTTCGAATGCGGCGAGAGCTTTGCACTCCGCCGGCGTCGGCGTGCCCAGATGCTACGCCTCGGCGTTTCAACTCAACGAAAATTCCTCCGTGGACTCGAAATTCGCGCTGTGCTTGGAAGATTTCTCGCCTGAGGACGGGTGGTACCAAGAAAAGTCGCTCAACTTGGCGCAAGCGAAAAGCGCCGTTATCGCTTTGGCGAGAATGCACGCGTTTTTCCTACCCGACGCAAACTATTTGAAAGAATCAGAAGAGAACATTCGGGAATTAGAAAGCGCCGTCTGGCGCTCGGGAACGTACTGGCAACCGTCCATGCAAACCATGGACGAGCAAGTCGCGAATCTTCCTCAACGATGGGAAAATTACTTGAAATCCTTCGAAAAGGAAATCGCCGAACACGTACCGAAAACCAACGACATCGGTACCGTCGGCGAGCGGTTACAAAAAGTTGCGGTGGCCATTGGAAACGAAGCGTTTCCGTTCGACGTTGACGATATCGCCTCCGTTCCAGAAAGACTTCGAAAGCAGCGCACCATCGCTCACGGCGATCCAAAGGCGGGCAACATTTTCTTAAAAGAATCGTCATCGTCTTCGTCGTCGTACGACTGCGGTCTCATCGATTTTCAATGGTCCGGCTTCGGTCTTCCCGGCACTGACCTCGGCCACTTCATCTGCGCCTCCGTCACCGCCGACGCGCTCTTCGACGACGGCCAAACCTTAATCGACGTCTACTACGAAAACTTTTGCACCTTTGCTACTGAATTCGGCTGCGGTGCAAACGTTTCCGAATCCATACTCACCAAAGACGAACTCCGGCGTCAAGTCGACGTCTCCATTTTAGACACCATGCGGTGCATCTTCGGCTACCAATGGCACCGCGCGAAAGCCTCGCCAGATATGTTAGAGAGGAATAAAAACAGCGTAGGGAGGAACTCGTACAATAAATGCACGTTCAACGCCGTGTGGGTCATGCGAAGGTGCGACGAGTTGCTCCGATTGAATGCTTTCCATCGATAGCTTTTATAGCCTTGTTTCTACCAACCAATAATCAAGCTAGAACTATACTAAGAATACTATGCTATCTAAAACTATTCTCTAAAACAAGTCACTAAAGATCCAAGAGCAGGTACAGACCCGCGGGACTGTGATTTATTCGTAAAGGACAGACAGACAGACAGAAATTCAAATTTTCTCTCAACACTTCACAACACACGCGCGCTTTGTTTTATAAAAGCAAGAAAGAGAGAGACGTAGAAATCACACTCATGGACCGACCAACGCTCTCGTCACCTCCGAAAGACTTCTCCCAAAAAGAGGAGCTGTCGACGTCCACGACCACGCAAACGACGGCCACGCGAGGCGTCGGAGAGAAGTTTCAAAGTTTAAGCATCGACTTTTTTGGAAACAAGTGCGCGAACGACGACGACGACGACGGTTTGACGACGACGAGGAATACGAAGAAGAAGAATGCGAGAAGCGCGAGAGGAAGAATGAAACGAGAGGACGGACACGTTCCGAGCGGGTTTCGCGCCGTCCACGGGGAGCCTTTTCCCGCGTTTGAGTGTTATTCAATACCCGATGAGGAAAAGAAGAATCGAGACGAGAAGAAGAAGAAAAAGAAGATTTTTATGCTCTTTCCTGGCAGTCGGTTGTCCGCGAGGAGGAACGCGCGCGCGAAAAGAGCATATAACGCCGAACACGATGAGATTGTCGCGTTGGAAGAAGGAACGACGAATACTTTGGTTTGGATGTCGTCGTCGGAATACGGGCGAACGGTTCGCGCGAAACTGGCGCTTCCGAGCGACGTTTTAGACGTTCAGTTTTGTAGGTTTGGGCTTTCGAGAAGCGGCGGTGCGGGAGGCGCGGCGAGTTTGTGCGCGTTGCACGAAGACGGCGTTTTGGTGTATAATCCGTTATCGGGAGATATTTTGGACGTGCCGAGACCAGAGGGGTGTCGGGAGATGTGGCCGTGCGCGTTTGGTTTAATATTCAGGAGGGAAGAGGACGGGAAGTTGTTTTTGGTGGAGCACCCGACAGATGCGCCGCACGAGTTGAAAAGAATTGGCGGTGATGGAAACGATCACAGTGAAGTAGATATATCTGGCGTAGAAATTGTTTGGAGTGATTTGGATGACGCGCTCATCGTGTGCAGAAATGTTGCATCAAATACATTTTGCGTGTTCCGAGCGGAAACGGTCGCGGACCCGTCTTCGATTGATATCGAAGCGAATTTAGCGACGAATTTGATTTATAGAGAGAAGTGCGTGGCGTTGTTTGAAGCTTGGACGGAACCTACGAACACGCAAGATAACGTTGAGTTCATCAAAGCGAGAGGAATGGAAGTAGAGTTCGCAGAGTCGACGGGAGCGGGCGGGTCCAGGCGTTTGCATTTTTGTTTCCCTGAGATAAAAATGCGCACGAGTATCGATTTGGCACCAATGACGATAAACAAAGCGAAGAAAAAGAACAGTCGTCACGAAAGGTCCACACAAAATTGGGTGCTCTCGGGAACACCGTGTGCATCAATTACGAGCGTCCAGTCGACAAGAGCGCCGTATTTAGACATTCTCGTCGTCGGTGAGGACGACTGCGTTGAATTGTATCGCGATAGCAACAACGAAGACGTTCTGGTGTGTCGTTTGGCAGTTTTGCATTCGGACGAAGGCCAGGCTATCGATACCGACGACCAAGCAAACGCGGGCGTTAATCGATCGGCAATAGTTAAGTGCACGGGTAAAGTTTGGGGATCGATAGGTAATCTCGTTAACGTCGACGTCTCGGAAGATGCGAAGAGAAGGACGCTTAGATGTATTCTCCCTGGCCCTCCTTCGGACCCGGCGGTAAGGAACGTTATTGATGCCATGGTTGAAAGCGATGATAAGTCCTTGATTTTATCTAGATTTTATGAGAAATACTGCGCGGGTTCGTTGCAAGCAGATGCGGAATGGGCGAGTTTTTGCACCGTCGCGAAAGAGGCGTGTGGGTTCCTTGTAGGGGTAGAGGAGGAGAAAGATGACGCAATGGCAACAACATTACAAGACGAAAAAGAAAATATCAACAAGAACGAGATGTCAATTCTAGAAGACGACGATGCAAATTGGCAATTCACTATAGAAAGTGATATGCATTCGAAATACGCGAACTCTTTTGCCTTTTTGAGAAAGCTCGAAGACAGAAAATCGACTGACTCGAATAGAGGCGGTTCTGTGAAGGACAAACAAACTACGAGACTAGAGCGCAATAGGCAAACGACGGCAGAAGTGACATCGGCATCAACGATATCGTTGTCCATATTGCGTGATCCGAATGCGTTTTTAGAAGCCTTGCACGTTGCCTATGAATGCGCAAAGCTCGATACGACACAACGTTTGACGACGCTCGTGAAACTCGGCGCGCTAATTAGAGAGCTGGCGTCAGGGTTAGGGCATGGGAATTTACTCGCGTATCATTCGCTCGAGTGTGGTAATCCGATTGCAACGGATGTAGAACATGTTACTAATGAACACAAGATTTTTGACGTGATCAAAGCGTGCGAAATGGCTTTGAAAGGTACCTTGACAGAAGAGTACCTTCCGAAGGTTCTCGGTAGGGTTGTTTGCGATGACATGTATCGAATCGAGTCGAGCAACTCGAGCATTTGCGATTGGGCTAGCGATGTCCTTCGATGCTGCCACGAGCTTTCCCCAATGCGAGCATTCGCTGACCTTGATGATAACATCAACTTGAGGAGTGACAGAGATCGTTACAGAATGGAATCGAAGTTTGCTTTCAGGCATCTCGAGACGTCGAACCGATTCGCCTATCTCGCCGCGCAGAGAAATTTTACGCTCGCGAGAATAGCCCGTTTACCATCCGGTTTACAGTTGTGCTTTCGTTCGGCATTGCGGCTAAGTCGCGAAAATCCGCCTAGAAATTGGCCATCTTCGGCGTATCTTCTCATCGGGAGAGACGATATGGCGGAGCTTTCCACGCGCGACGCTGCGGCGAAACATAAAATGTACGCCATCGCAAATAGGAAAATTGAATCGTCCCGCGACGGTATCGATGACGATGATGATGACGATAACTTTGGAACGAAAATTGCGTCTGCGCGAGCGTCCGCATCGTCTGCCGTCGGTTTGAAATCCGCCGATGACGCTTTCGATGCGTACGACGGAATGGATCACATCGAGGCGTTTGTCGGTCCGCTTCGGTTTCCCAAAGATAGGCGCATCGTTGAGTTGAGGAATCTACTCGCCACGGCACGTCCAGCGCCCATATACTTGGGAAATCCGAACGCATCAAATGTAGATGGTGACGATGACGACCAAGAAGGACAAAATACATCGGCTGTAAATGAAGATGACCCGAACGCGGCTAGTGATCCAGACGCTGTGACGCAGCAACAGGCAAAGTTGTGGGCGCGTGCCACTCGAACGTCTGCAGCACCGGTCGGGAGAGGTGCGGCGACGCTGAGAACTTTGCGTCCAAAGCCTACGGAACCATTGAAAGTTCCGAAATTGTGTTTCTCTGGAACATTACCGGCGCAACGAAACGCAGTCTTAAGATTAGATTTGAACGCGAATCCCAAAGCCAAGGCGGATTTCACAGATTGGCCCGATTTTCACAACGGCGTCGCCAGTGGTTTAGCTTTGAAAGCCGCCAATGAAATTAACGACCTAAACGGAGAGTCTACATCCAACCGTAACAACAATAATAACAATGATGGTGAAGTTACTCGTTCTTGGATTGTTTTCAATCGACCAAAGCAGGCGAGTCATTCGCACGCCGGCGCGCTCATGGCGCTCGGCTTGAACGGCCACCTCTCCAGAATGACGGCGACAGACTTGTACAGATATTTAGCGCAAGAACATGAAGCTACGACGGTTGCGGCATTAATCGGTATAGCTGCGGCAAATCGAGGTACCGCTGACCCGGCCACGGCACGCGTGTGCTTTTTGCACTTACCAGCTCGACATCCGTTATCGTTCCCGGAGCTCGAACTTCCCGCGCTCGTTCAAGCCGCCGCGTTGCTTTCGGTTGGTATTTTACACGAAAGTACGGCGGATAGAATGATGGTTGAGATTCTTTTGGCTGAAATTGGCGCGCAGCCGTCTGGTGAGCGTGGCGATTTCGGCCGCGAAGGCTACACGCTCGCCGCAGGATTCGCGCTTGGATTGACCACTTTAGGGTTGGGGGACAACGCCATCGGTTTGGCCGATTTAAAGATTAAGGAGCGTTTGCGACGATACGCTATTGGAGGTTCTGCACACGCGAAAGGATTTTCTGGTAACTATGGAGGTGCGAATGGTCCTTCTCTTCGCAAAACGTCGACTTATTACTCCGACGGTAGCTCGGGCGGCAGCAAACGCGTCGACGATAAGTACATCAATTACGACCCAGTCATGGCTACTTTCGAAGAAAGTGAATATCAAACGGAAGATGATATCATGATGAATGGTAGAGCCGGGGGTGGTACTGGCGCAGGTGGTGGCGGATCTATGAGTAACGGTTACGTGCTTGAAGGTAACGTGGTCAACGTGGACCTTTCCGCCCCTGGAGCGATGCTCGCGCTCGGGTTGATGTATTTGAAAACGAACGACGAAGACGCTGCGGAACATTTGTGCGTTCCATCAACGCGGTACGAGTTAGATCACACGCAACCTGATTTCGTTTTACTTCGTGTTGTCGCCAAATCGCTCATTTTGTGGGATTCCGTACGACCGACGAGGAAATGGGTCGAGTCGAACTGTCCGAATCTCTTGAAACGGTCCGCGAAGGACTTGGATCGAGGGTACATAAAAACAAAAGATATCGTGAAAAAGACTAATAATACTTCGAGCGAAGACGATGTAGAAGGAGACGACACCGATGACGACGAACAACCGAGAAGTTTTCGTGAAGGTTCCGACCGCGAAGCGGAAGCGCAGGCTCGCGTCCACGCCATCGCCGGCGCGTGTCTGTCCTTGGGTCTTCGGTACGCGGGTACAGCGGACGAAACGGCGGCGAATACTTTGCGCCATTACTGCTTACAGTTTCTAGAATGGAAGAAAGCGGCTTTGAATGCAGGTGAACGCAAAGCGGTTGTCGATAGACCAACTTTGGAAAAATGCGTCGGATGCTGCGCGATGGCTGCCGCCACAGTCATGGCGGGAACCGGTGACGTCCCCACGTTGCGTCTTCTCAGGCACTTGCGCGCGAGACTCGAAGCGCCCGAATCGAATCAAGCGCAATCCTCGAACAAAGAAAAGGATAAAAATAAAAGTGGAATGTCTTATGGTGCACACATGGCGATTCAAACTGCCATCGGGTTTCTCTTCCTCGGCGGCGCCGCTCGAACGTTTTCGACCGAAAATGATGCCATTGCGTATCTTTTAATCGCCATGTATCCGAGATTTCCAACCGACACCAACGACCACCGGTGCCATTGCCAAGCGTTCCGACATTTGTACGTGTTAGCGAGTCGAGAACGATTGTTAACGACAGTTGATGTGGAATCGAAAGCACAAACGTCTGCGTCGGTGGAAATTGAGGTCCTCGTCGACGCAAAAAGAAGGAAATATAAAACCATCAAAACGACGACGCCGTGTTTGGCACCCGATACAAAATCCATTCGAGAAATTCGCGTGACTTCTAAGAACCTCTGGCCGACATCGAGACGTTTTTTTTTCTGTATAGGAGAAGATATAAAGAATCGAATCGTCAACTTGGAAATACCAGTCATGCAACGTCTTCGGGGCGATATTGCGGTCCAAAGTAACGATGCGTCGGACGACGTGAACGCGGCGTCTTTACGTCCACCCATCATCGATGCTTTCCTTTCCGTTGGCGGTGACGGCTATAGCTCCGCATCGCTCGACATTGAACTCATTCGTAACGAAGGCGGCGGTTCAAATTTGAACCCGCGAACGCACTCTGAAATGTTTGGATTTGACGCCTTATCAAACGCCTCAGTTTTGTTACCTCCAGATTTCAAACGGAGCAGGATTGATAAGAGTTGGATTGATCGCGTAAACTTCTCTAAAGCTGCACAACGCGAGTGCACGAGACGTGAGATTCCAGACGCGTTGCCATGTTATGTGGACTTGTACAGTGCGCTCGAGCATCTCGCCGCAGCTTGTTCGGATGTTAGTGATGACAACCGCGCGATTGGCGAAACAGACGTTCGAAAATTTTCCGCGTTTACATCGGATGTGAAAATCTTGCAGACGTTTCTAGAGTCTCGATGTTTCACCAACGAATCGAATTTAGTAGACACCACGAAAACGACGTCGTTTTCAAAGTTTATCTCGCTTATGCGCAACATGAGCGATATCGGAGACGATTCCAACGACGCGTTAGCGACGATGGCGATTCCAGCCAAATTAATCAACGCCATTCGAAGTTCGACGGAAATTTTGGTAGAGCAAAGAACGAGAGCGTATCTTTCGCGAGCGATTGCGTCTGAAGACGATGGATTTCAGCCAAGTAGCGGTGGTGAATTGTTGTGTGCGTATTCGAGATTACTCGAATTACCGTCTCTGAGTATTTTAAAAGCCGCCACGCGTCTCGCCATGGACACGTTTGGAGACGTTTCAGCGGCGTCTCTGGCTTATGCGCTCGCGGAAACGACGAAGAATGCGGGGAAGGTACCGTCCTCGAGCCTTTTAGTAAAGTTTGCGAGTTTATTTAGTTCATAGTTCATAAATAGCGCATACATATAGATACAAACGTGTGCTTAGATGATGATAGTTACTGCGAGCTTTGCTCTTCGCCTGCGCCATCTTCGCTCTTTACCTCTTCACCAGGTTCCGTGGATGCCACTTCCCCGCAATTCAACAAGGTCACTTTCGCAAACGGTTTTCCAAAGCTTTTCTCGGAAACCAACGCTCTTTTATCTCCGATGCTCTTCGCAACTTGGAAAAACGGCGAATCGCTGTTATCTGGCACCGTCGGCAAAGAACCAATCTGCGCTAAAACATCAAACCCGCTAATAACCTCCCCAACTACCACATTCGTCACGTCTAAATCCTCCGAAGGCGCGTACGTGATCGAAAAGCTCGTCCCGTTTGGCTCCGGCGGCAACGGTTCATACACCCTCTCAAACTTCCCTCTGTTCGACACCAACTTCGATTTCGGCTCTGGTTTCGGCATTCTCGGATCGTCTCTCACCTGAACGCTCACCAAATTCGCCCGGTCGTGTTTCATTTTACCCAAATCCATCAACAACTCTTCATTCGTCAATCCTCCCGGCACGGTATTAATCGCCTCGCCCGTCCCGGGCGCTTCAAACTTGGCAATCGCAGACGAAGTAATCCACAAAGGCGTCTCGACCGTTTCGTCCTCGTTCTCCTCGATCCCAATGATTGGTTTTCGTCGATACGAAAGACCTTGGATTCCTTTCGACAGAGCCAGGAATCTTCGCGCGGTTATTGATTCGTTTCCGTACACGCCAACCACGACTCGGCCGATTTTTGTCCCATCGATTGCAAATTCAAAGAACACTTGATTCGTAATCAACTTTTGATGTTTCGTTTCATCATCATCCAAAGCCGCCGCCCACGCGTTGAACGCGTTCGTTGGGAAAACGAGAACAGAAGATGTGAGCATCATTAGGTCTCTTCTTCTTCTTCTTCGCGGGTGGTTAAACGCAGTTGTGGTGGTTTCCTCGTCGTCCTCGTCTCGGGAAAGAATGGATTCGATGGTGCATCCATTTTTGATGTTGCGAGGAGGAGGTCTCCTCTCGCGCCGCGTCATGAACGCCGCTCCGGACGATACCGAGTTTAAGGACGACGACGACGAGGAGGAGGAGGAGGAGGACGAAACGTGCGCGAGAGAACGCATCATCATCATCGAAATAAAGCGAGTATAATCAAACTTGAATGAGCGAGTAAATTGTGAAGATATTTACACCGAAACAGAATCTAAAAAATGCCACTCGAAGCGCCGCCGGGCGGCGCTAACACTCTGGAGGAGTTCCTTCCGGTTAAAAAGTTCCCAACGTTTTGCGAATTCGAACGCACGTAGTTATTGTTGTTATTGTTTTCGTTGCTCAGTGGCACGCGATTAAGCGTGGTAGTACTATTCCCGGTGTTGGTGTTGTTCTTCGTCGAGGAGGAAGGCGGTCCGAGACTACTCGTGGTGGTCTTTGTCTTGACCGCCAGTACGCTCACGCCGCGCGCGATCATCTCTTCCAATCTTTCCACCAGCGTCTCTTTACACCCGGCGGGCTGAATGTTATTGTTTCGGCAAAGTATTCTCAGGTCTGGTAAAGTCATCGATTTTAGCGCGGACGGGTCGATCGTGCTCGACGTTTCCTCTTCGTTGCGTCTCCCGGAAACAGTTGGGAAAGACGGTTGGGCAGCTAATCTGGACGCCCCTCCGAGATACGCCTCCTCCTCTTCCTCCCCGAGCGTGAAACTTTGCGTCCCACCGGGCGCTTGTAAAACTCTCGAGGTATTTCTGCCGGTCATGACGTTGCCGCAGTTTTGGTCGCCGCCGGAGGCGAACGCGTTCGCCGATATTGCCGTTCTGTGTTCGTAGTATCAAAGCGATAGTTCCCCGTTAGTGATGTGCTTCGGGAAATGCGTTTATATTCTCGCGGCGAAAGAGAGGAGAGAAAAAGTAAAAAGGAAACGAGAAAGAATACTGCGAAAGAAACACTCACGTGTTGTCGTGACCGAAGTGCGCGTGCATTTTACGAGCGTATCTATGAAAGAGGTGTGGTGGTAACAGAATGGCGTTTTGAGAAATTTGTTTTGACTTTTTGTAAATTTTGACTGCGCAGCTGCTCATTTTGTCTCTCATTCAGAAGTTCAAGCGTTCGCACAAGTGTTCTCGAGTGGAGAAGTTGTTCTCGACGAAGCATCCGAGGAAGAACGCGTTTTTATCCATCTCGAAATCGAGGGTCGGTTTGTAGACCTCAATTCTAACATCTCGCTGCTCTGACGTGAACACTTTAAACAGCGCAGACATGTTTGCATTCCTCTTTCTCTTCTTCTTTCGAGTGCTCGGTATTTTTTGACGACTCGTCTCGATATTTTTTTTGTATCTAAAAAATACTTCACAAAAGGAACAAACACATCACAGCAACATTCATTCATCAACAGCGACATCATCCACGATGTCTTCTCAAAGCAAATCGCTCAATGCGATGACACTTCTCGTCCTCGCGACGGCGATGTTATTTTCGGCTGGTTTTTTAAAAGGAGTTGAAGGAAGAAAACTTCTCCAAGAAGAAGAAACGTTCCCAAGCGAAGATATTCTCGAAGAGCAAGATCTGATAGGAGGAGAGTACGCGATGGCAATGGCACCAGCGCCGGCACCAGCACCTACAATGATGACGATGGAGGAAGAATCGATCGTTGTTGAAGGAGAAGGAGAGGTTCCAGCGAAGCGCCGTCGATCGCTTTTGCAAGAACTCGGGAACGGTCCAGTTCCGAGTGGTGAGGAAATTCTTGGAGAAATCTATGACATCTACGACGAGATGTTCGCGCCGGCGCCGGCGCCGGCGACGACGACGGAAGAAGAGGAGATTTTACCACCGGTGAGGAGAAAGTTGCTCCAGATGATGGAGGGTATGATGCCGGATATGACTGGGATGCCGGATCCGTTACCTTCAACCGGCGACGGCGCCATGGACGAAGGCGAGGCGCCTTCGCCGGCGCCGACTGCCACGACCGACGAAGAGATTCTCGACGAAGAAGTTATTCCGCCGGTAAGAAAGTTGCTTCAAGAAGAAGGTGACGTCATAATGGACGAAGTTATCGCAGTTCCGCCGACAGAAGCACCTATCGCCGAAGCACCCGCGCCGGCTCCAATTGAAGACATCGGGATGATCGTCGAAGAGACTCCCGGTCGAAAGCTCCTCCAAGAAGAACTCGAACCGCAACCAGTAATAAACGGAGAAGAAGAACAAGAAGTACCGCCAACGACGGAAGAAGAAGAGGCTACCGCCGAAGCACCGTCCCCAATCATCGGTACTTTTGAAATAACAACAATCACCGGCACCATCACTGCCGCGGAAGATTATGACCCAGACATGACGGGGCCAAACTAAAAGCGGCGAGAGCAAGACGGTGAGACGGAAAGAATCTCAAAGAAAGAAAAACGAGAGACAAATGTACAAGTGTACACGTGCACGCTTTGCAATTACGACGAATTAAACTTTTAACAAGTTTAAAAGAGAGAGAGAGAGAGAGAAAGAGAGAGAGATGTGCGTCTCGCGTAAAATGTTGTGAACTCAAACTCCTTCCCTCTTAATACTCCACTATAAAACTCAATCCCCCCATTTCTACAAAGAGCATGAACGGGGAACTCGCGTTCGCGTACGTCGGCGAATATTCCAAGCAAAACCCAAACGTACCTCACGGACACGGGTCTGTTCTGTACCACGACCAAGGTGGGCTGTATCAAGGTCAATTTCGAGAAGGAAAACGACACGGACAAGGGGAGTTGATTTTAGGGGATTCCCCTTTCGAGGAAAACGCAAAAACGTCCTGCGCGAAGTTTAAAGGCGAATGGAAGGACGATTTGTTCGATGGAAATGAGAATGAATTCTCCAACGGACAGGGGTTGAAGCTAACGGGAACGTGGAAAAGAGGAGAGATTCAGTTCGGGGTGGAAATCGACGAAGAGGATGGTAATGTGGTCGTGTACCACGGCAGTTACAGAGAGAAGAAAAGAGAAGGGAAACTGTGCTACGAACGCGCGCGGGACGGCGGCGAAATTTTCGGAGGGTTTAAAGAAGGAAAGATGCACGGCTGTTGCGTGTACGTGTATCCAATGAGTAGCAGCACTAGGAGTAAATCGAATAATTTAGCGAAAGAAAGTGTGTTAGAGTATTGGGACGAATCGAATCGACCGGCGTTGCGTGGGATTTTCGTCGAAGGAAGGTTGCTGAAGGATACGGCGGAGTATTTCGAGAAAGGCTTGAGCAGAGAGAGTGTGAAAGAATACATAGAGAACACGCCGGTAAAATCAGCTATTCGAGGATGCGTATTTGAGGATGATAAGAGAGATCCGAGGGAGCGGGATATAGTGGAGATGGTGAAGGGTAAGTTGGTGGCGAGGAAAGACGTGAGATGGAGCGGTAAAGACACAAAGTCGGTAGAGTTTGTGGCGTTAGTGACGGGTACTCTCGTTCGACACGATAAAGGTGCGAGTAAAGTGAGGTGGTTTCCAGAGCAAAGAATCACTGTTTTGGACGATTTAACTTCCTCAGATGAAGATGACGATGACGATGACGATGGCAACGGTCGAGGGAAAAAGAAGGGAAGGAAGACGAACGACGGGGGAAATGTCGCCATCGGAGGCTACTTTTTTGAATACGATGGGAAGTTAGAACACTCGTTGGGGTGCGAGGCAACTATCGTGCGGAATGCAAGAGACGCAAACGTTAAACGCCGCACGTATTTTAGCCCGTATCTAGGTAAATGCATAGCGCTCGTCCCTACTCGGCACATCAAGAAAGGCGAGGATATCAAGGTTCTTCCCGATTATGCCGCCGGCCATCGCCTTGGACCGAAACGGTATCGTTCTCTAGTCACACGTGAAGAAGAAAAAGAAGGGTGATACCAGTATGTATAGTAAAAATAATAACTACTACCTGGTAGGTACCTAGTACCAGTATCTAATACATATACAAGAATGCTAAAGCAATCGTCGTCGAACAACCGTTCCGGATCGAGACGCGTGTCCGACTTCGTTCACCGCCGCTATGTACCAACACTTCTCAAACACTCTAATTCTATCGCCAAATCCTCTCTGTTCCATGATCCACTTGACGTACGGAAACGAAATCTGGTCTCTTCCGAATGGTGAGCGCAAGATTTCGTGCGCCCACCTGGCGCTTAACTCGAACCCAATCGCATTCGTCCTTCGAATGAACAACCCCGTATCCGGCAATCCTTTCCCTTGGAACCCTTCCTCTTTATACCTTTTCACGGTTTGACTCAACCATCGGCTTCGATCCGAATCGTACGTCTCGTTTACGCTCAACGCTCCGTGAAACATCTTCGTCAACTTATCCGCCTCCGCAAACACATCCTCCCTGACATGATTCTCACTCACCGCCACGTCAAACTCGTACGGCCTTTCGTGTCTCTTCACCCTGGTAATCTTCGGGTGCGTGTTCGCTCTCAACAAGACATCAACCACCGCCGTCGCGTCTTCGCTCAACTCTAGCTTTGAATCAACCCACACGGTCACTTTACTCTCCGGAAAATGAAATGGCAACAACGCTTTCACTAATCTCGCTTTCATTCGACTGTCCGGGAACCCCGGGTGTGAATACTCGACCACGTTCCAAGCGTCGAAACACCCGCTCTGGTACCCAAACTTTTCAATCGTCGGCTTATCCACAAACGCCACAAAACACACGTCATCTTGCTTATACCGAGTCGGATCCGCACCAATCGGTCTGTGCAACGTATCCTGCGCGCCAAACGACGCAGTCACGACCACAATCTGGCAATACCGAAACCTTGCCAACTGTTCGTCGATGAACCCGTCGCGCCCGCTAAACAAAATCGAAATCGCTTTCCGGCCTACCGCTTTATCCGTATCATCGAACGCGCCGAAATCTTTCCCCTCGTACGCGTACTGCTCCAACTCCTTCAACTTCCCAACCGGAGGAAGCGAGACTAACACCTCCTCAAACTTCACCTTCTTTATCGCCCTTCCTTCCTCGTCTCTCCGTCTCTGGTAATGAAATCGAGACGACACTTGCATCTGCTTCTTAAACTTCTCCGAACACTGCGTCCGCCATCCAGGTTTCGCTTTAAACAGGTCCTCGCGTAACACGCTCAGCGTTTTCGTCTCGCACAGAGGCGGTAACCTGTTCGGGTTCACGTCTTTTGCTCCTCCCAAGCCAAAGGAAAGTGAGACAAAATCGGACGATTTTTGCATCACATCGAGCACCGCGTCGTGGAGCACGGAGACGAACGCCGCCACGAAAAGGACGAACAAAACTCTTAGCAAGAGAGTTTGACGTTTGCTTCGTTTGTTCTTCACCATCATCGCACAAAGAAAAGGCGGGAGTTCCTCGTTTTCATGCGAGAGATGTGAGTGGATATAATGGAGAATCTTTGGAAAATCTCCTCAAATGTAATACGCGCGCAATAAACAACAACAAACAAACAACTTTAACTCTCGCGATCTCTCTTTAAACACGCGCAAGACGACGTCACCATCTTTGCGCTTCGCTGCTTCGGCGGCAAAATCATCGATATTATCCATAACGAACCGAAGAAGAAGGAGTAAGAGGAACATCATCATCATGGAGCGGTTTCTGATTCGAAAATTCGCGACGGCTTCGTCGTCCCAAGACGAGACGACGACGAAGAAGCAAAAGACGAACGAGAAGTGTGTAAAATGGCACGCACTTCACGCCTCGTTACTCCTCCGCGTGGATCATTCCTGCCCGAACAAAAACGCGAGCAAAATCGCGTGTTTTGATCTCGACGAAACGTTGCAAAAGACGAAATCCGGCAAGAAACCGTTCATGACGCACGAGAACGACTTTACGTTTCGAGACCAATCGGTGAGAACCGCGTTGAATTTGTTACACGAGAATGGGTATAAGATTGTGATTTTTTCGAACCAAGGGATGGTGAAAAGCGCGGTGGATGGGAAGAAAGCGGAACAGATTCGGAAACGGGTTGAGATTTTCGCGGGTGAGGTACGTGCGTTTGTGTTGTCGCTTCTTGGTCTTCGCTTCGTTCTTCGCGAGCGTTTTTTGTTCGTTTCTTACTCCTTTCATCGCGCTGACTTTTGATCGTGGTCGTTTCTTTTCTTACCTTTAATTGATGACAAAAAACAGCTCGGGGAGGCCAAGTTTGACTTTTACGCGGCGACGCAATCCGGCGAGAAAGACGTCAAAGGGTACCGCAAACCAAACGTCGGCATGTGGCGAGAGATGCTTTCGCGAAGAGAAAAAATACAAGTAGAGGAATTAGAAGGAAACGAAATAACGAGCACATTCTACGTCGGCGACGCGGCGAATCGTCCGCAGGACCACTCCGACGCCGATATCGCTTTCGCTCGAAACTGCAACGTTGAATTTTTCCTCCCGGAACAGTTCTTCGAAGGCGGGGCCTTTCGAAAGTTTCTTCAACGTCTCGAAACCGACAAAGACGACGACGACGATTCACCACCAAAAGAAGAAACGGAAGAAGAAAAACAAAAAGGAGTGCCACGAGGAGATTAGTGGCAGAAATAACAATAGCGCGTGTCTAGACATTATATAAACAAGCAGCGCGTATTTAGAACGCTCGCATCCATTCCCCCAATTTTCCTCACAAGTAGCCCCTCAAACACATTTCCCCAAACACTTTTCAAACGGGTATCACACACTCACTCGAGAGTAAACACGCAATAAACAGTAAAAAGATGCCACCGAAGAAGAGCAAGAAACTAACATCACTGAAAGTCCCGGAGACGGAATCGGCGAGGAAGAAGCTCACCGTCGCGCAGCTGAGAAACGTTTTAGTTTCGTTAGGTTTGTCCGTGGACGGATTGAAAGCGGATTTGTTGTTAAGATTGGAAACGCATCTTTTGGAGGAGAAGAAGGAAGACGAAGAGAAGGGGGGAGAAGTGGGCGCGAGGAAACGAGCTCGATCGGAGGAGAAGAAGGAGAAGGAGGAGGAGGAGGACAAAACCGCCGTTCCCGAGAAAGAAGAAGAATTGAATTCAGAATTGGGGGACACGTTGGGAAAATTTTCGCCAAAACCACAACCAACCCAAGAACAAGAAGGAGCGGCGAAGAAGACAAAGAAGGCGAAGGTGGAGGAGGAAAATGGTGATACGATCGCAAAAAGAGAGAAAAGCGCGAAGTCGTCGATGCCGCGAGTAGATTTAACGCAGATTGGCGCGTACGAGCGTTTGCGCGCGAGACGAGTGGAGATTCGCTACGAAAATTTTCCGGCGGATGCGGACGAGGCGCTGGTGAGACGCGTCTTTGAGACGTACGGCGACGTAAGAGAGATTTTTAGCTCTGGTTCGAATGGCGTCGTGAGGTTTCAGACGCAAGAAGCGGCCGAAAGCGCGTTAGCTGCGTTGGAAAATGGGTCGTACGTGATGGACGGGTGCGAAAAAGGTGTGCGAGTTAGATGGGCGACGTGGGAGGAAGACTTGAAGTCGAACGCGACTGAAGTGGAGTTGGATTTACGAAAGTTTGTCGAGGAGGAGTGCGACGAGACGACGAGAAGTTCCAAACAGATTTGGATAGGCGCGTCGTCGAAATTAGCGAGCGATGAGCTAGTCAAGGCGTGGCTGGAACGGTTCGGCGAGGTTGAATCGTTCAAAGCGTTTAGAAAGGAGAAGCATTTTTCGTTCTTGGCGACGTATGCGAAAGAGGAGGATGCGAAGCTGTGTTTTGACAGCTTAAACGAGAAACAGCCACCAGGTTCGTTGGTATATCACGCGCCTTTAAGGGTGGACTTTACGATTGTAGACGAAACGACGAGAATGAGTTTAGAGAAAATGGCGCAAAAAGTAATCAACCCGCAACAACAACAACAACAACAACAACAACAAAGTCCAGGCGGCAAGGCTTTATTGACTCCGGTTGTTAAGACAACGGAGAGTCCTGCGAAGAAGCAAGAAGGCGATCACATGAAACGGTCAGACTCTCGAGACGCCATGCCTCCTGGAATGGTCGTGGAACCGCCGTCTTCTTCGGAACCGACTACGCCCGATGTCATCGCCAGGTACCTCCGATCCGTGTACTCGAACGGTAAAAAATTACCGAGACGGGGTCAGTTCGACCCACCAAACGTACATCATTATGGACCTCCGTCTGAAAAACTCTATGTCTCGAGCATACCCGCGTGTTTTGATAAAAACGCCGTCGCGCCTATGTTTGAAGCGTTGGGCGAGGTAACCGACGTGCACATTTTATTCGACCGCCATACAAAAAAACACAAAGGCAGTGGCTTTGTCACCTTTCGAACGGTCGAAGAAGCGGAGCGAACGATCGCTTTGCTCGACCAAAATTACATCTTAGACAACAGAGACCCGAATCTACCGACGAACAAGCCGATTTATTTCAAGTTTGCAAAAGGTAATCAGCAAGCTTCCGCACAGCAACATGTGTTCCAGCAAGGCGCGCCGCATCAAGGATATCAACATGGAGGAGGAGGAGGAGGAGGAGGACAAAGCATGCAAAGCATGGCGATGCAAAACCAGCATCAGTATTTGCAAATGCAGCAGATGCAACAAATGCAACAACAACAACAAATGCAGCAGCAGCAATACTGGCAAATGATGGCGCAACAGCAGCAACAACAACAGTTTCAGCAGCAACATCTACAACAAGGCCAACCGTTCATGCCGCCGCAGCAGTTTCCACCGCCTCAGTGAAGAATATTACGAGTAATTAATAGTAGTTTAGTGGGTAATTTATATAGTTAAGCACCAATATTATTGAATGGAACGATACGTTCTCTTTATTAAAAACTACGAAACCTTCTTTTCTTTGTACACTTCATTATAAAGCTAATACGGCGACGATCCGGGAGCACCACCACCACCTCTTCCGCGCCCACCACCTCTGCCACCTCTGCCACCTCTGCCTCTCCCTCTTCCGTATGGCATCATCATCGGAACCATCATCATTCCGCCGGGAAACCCACCGAATCGTCCTCCCCCTCTTCCCCGGCCTCTCCCGCCAGCCTTCATCCCCGGCACGTTCGTTCTCTTCGCGCTCACTTTCAACTTCCTCTGCGGGAACTCCTCCAACCCGGTCCCATCCAGCAACACCGCCGCATCCACCGCGTCCTTTTCCAAAAACTCAACGTACGCGAACCCTTTTGGATTTTCAAACTTATCGGTTAAAATAGTCACCCGGTTCACCGTCCCGCACTTCTTAAAGTGTTCCGCCAGCATCCCAGGTTCCGCGCCGTAATCCACTTGGCCGACGAACACCGACCGAGAGTCAATCTCTTGTCGCTCGGCTTTCTCCTTCTCCAACTCTTCCGGCGTTTTTTGCGGTTTTCCACCCTGTCCTTGACCGTTATTGTCCGAATGGTGATGTTTCGCCATTTCTTCGTCCAAAGCTTTCCCGTCGATCCCTTGCTCTTGTTCTCGCAGCGAGGACGCTTCGCGTTCCATTTCCGCCAGTTTTTCTTTCATTTTCAAGATCTCGTCGTCCTCGGCCGTCATCGTCGCTTCCAGCTGTTGTGTGTTTTCAACATCGCATCAGAGATAATAAAACGTTTCAGGTCAGACAGAGCACGAGATTGAATGAATTGGATGAATTGAATCGGCAACTCGTTGCCGTAAAGAAGTGAACAAAAGAGCTCGAGAAAGAATACGAAAGCAAACAAAAGCAAACAAAAAGAATACTTACCTCCTCGTGGCCTTCGGCGTCCATGGCGTCGGAAGTATTCGCGTTACCGCGCGTCGATTTGCGCGCTTTAGGCATTGTGTATTAAATAATAATAATTGTGTGTGTCTTCTTGTGGAACTGAGGGGAATTTTTGTGTGGTAAAGAGAGGGAAAAACAACGTAAGATGCACGCTATGCACGAAAGAACACTTTCAACTTAACAACTACTCGCATTCGTAATTAATAGTATTGTTATTATTCGTCGTTTCCGTTATCGTTCCCGGATGATGACGAGGAGGCGTCGTCGAAGGATGCCTCGATGATTTCCCCTCCTTCGAAGAAATCCTCGTCGTCGTCGTTTCTAGTATTCGTCCCGTTTGCGTCAATCACGACGTCGACGTTTCGACCAACCCCTCCTCCCCCGACGCCGTCGACTTCAAAACTTTCTCCGTTTCTTAAAGTGGCGACGACGGTGACGTTTTTCTTCCCGGTCGTGACCGATTCCATGGTGACCGCGATCGAGGCTACTTTGTTACCGCTCGAGGACGAAGCGATCATCCCAATCCTCGTCACGTCCGTCCTTTTCCCGTTGACGTTCATCGAGTTGCTCATTTGCGTCGTCACCGGTCCAACGATTACGTCCTCGCCGCCTAAAGCTTCTCTCAACTTCCCGTCCTTTTCGCACTTACTCCTCGCGATTTCGTACGCGTCCTCTACGTTCGTTCGCATCTCGGACATCCCTTCCGCGAGTTGACCCGCGAGATTGTTAATCACACCAGTCGCTACTCGCCCCATTAAACCTTTCCCGAAGAGTTGTTCTCGCTGCGTCGAGTTAATCAGTTCGTTCTTTTTATTCTTTCTGTTATTCATATTCATCTGTTGTTCTCGTTCGGTGGTGGTTAATGCATTCTCCTTCTTCTTGAATGGATTCAACTTCTCGAAGAACGATTCTTCTTCCGCTTTTGCAAACACTCTCCTTCTCCTCCTCTTCGCGCGATGACGATGACGATGCTCAAGACGATGAAACGCTCCTCTCGAGGATACCCCCGCAGATGATGATGATTGCGTCGCAGATGATGCAGTCATAACTCTCGCATTCCCGGGAAAGATTGCAAAACTGCTCATGAGATATGAATTTTGGAAAGATATATTGCCGCTGCTACTGCTGCTCGAATACTGCTGAGACGAAAGAATGAACCCTCTCTTCCTCCGCTCTCCTTTGGCTTCTTTAGCGACTTCGAAAGTGTCGTATTTGTTTGTAGACACGCGCGATAGATATGTGGCGTTTTATGGGGGAAATCCCCTTCTTTTGCTGACTCAGACATTTCGTTTTGTCCGCATAATTCGAACACGCGCGTGGATGAAGCGAGGCGAGCGCTGATACCGAACAAAAAGGCTTTGAAAAGACACACGGGCGAATTTTAGTGACGGCGGTATCATACCAATGCTGAGCTTTGTGCGTATCGTCGTCGCGCTTCTTTGCTTTGCCTCGATGGTTTCGAGTTCGTCGTCGAGTTTTGGTTTTGCCGTCGACACGGACGACGAAGGAGGAGAAGGAAAAGACGTCGTCGGTGGTGTTGCCACCAGAAATACGGGGAGGATAAGGAGGACGACGACAATAAGGACTCGTAAACTCCTCTCCCGCTCGGGTCTCCCCATCGACGACTTGGAGGAGTTCGAAACCTGGGACGTTGGTGGAGGTTTCGAGGAGCGCGACGACGACGAAGCAGACGACGACGAATACGAAGATAAAGAACGCAAACGCGCAGAAAAACGCTTACTCGAGAAGCGAGAGAAAGTGCGAGTGCGCGTGGGAAAGCTTCGCGCGAGACGGGCGGATAAACGCCGCGCGAAACGGTTAGCGAGCGGTGAAGACGTGTTGGAGGAGGAAGAGGACGAAGCACAACACACGGAGTTGACGGATGAAGAGATATTGGCGGAATACGAGGACGAGGACGAGGAGGAAAACGAAGAGGAAGAAGACGCGTTCGATCGAAACGATTTGAGAGACCGCGATGATCCGGACGACGAGGATGACGATTACGCGTTGAAGACGACGGAGGAGTTGCGGCAAACGAAGAAGGCGATGGATTTGTTCGACGAAGACGACGACGAAGAGGAGGAGGATGCAGATGGGGAGGATGGGGGTGAGAAGAAGATTAAGAAGAAGAAGAGGCCAACGTCCGACTTAGACGAGTACGAAGATATCGACGAGGTGGATTTGGATTACGACTCGGAAGGCGTGCACGCGGACGACGAGAACGATGTTTTCCGAGAAGACGACGAGTACGAAGACGAGCAAGAGTATGATTTAGATAGCGACGACGACGAGGACGTAAACGATGAAGAATATAGCGGTAAAGAAAAGGATTTTTAGAAAGAAAGAGAGATTAGAACACGTGAAATACTACGGTACCCGAGGTACGATTACATTCGCACGCGAATGAGAGAGAAAGACGACGTTTGTATAGAAAGATTGGAAAATTTTCATTTGTATGTATATCTCTTGGTGCGTGTATTACAAAATTTGTGTGTGTGTGCCTGTGTTTACAAGCTGTGTAACTCTCCATCTTCGTATCGCCAACCGATTGGGAGAGGACAGCGTTTGTCGAGGAGGTATTGTACACATTCGGTTTGGTTGTTCTCGTGCGCGTAGCGTACGGCGTCCATGTCCCACGGCGCTTTGGCGGTTTCGCGCAAGTACTTCAAACAGTCGAAGTGGCCGTTCCTGGCTGCAAGCTCACACGCCGATACGCTATATTTATCATACTTACGCTCAACAAGATATTCGAGTATGTGGAGATGACCCTTTAAAGCCGCCCAACTGGCAGTAAGATCATCCCAAGGCGCTTTGACTTCTTCGCGTAAGTATTTGAGGCACTCGAGATGACCGTTTACGGCAGCTTCTGCACACGCCCACCTATTAATAGGACACTTCTTTGCCACGCAATACTTTATCATTTCCAGATTACCTTTTTCTGCGGCCCTATTAATCGTCCCTTCATCCCACTTACACTTTTTCTCCTCTCGCGCCCACTTGAGCAACTCGAGTTTATTCGTTTCAGCAACTCGAGAGCAGAACCATTTTTCATCGTCCCAGTCACTCGGCCACAACGATTTATTCTCCCACACAAACTCCAAAGTCGATATCGATGACATCTCTTCAACTTTGAAACTCTTCTTCAAATCTTTTGCACGAGATGATCTCTTAATCAACTTTCTCCGTACAAGAATTTCACATCATTCGCATTCAATCTCGGAAGAATGTGTTTGAAACAAATATCGTCGTTCTTCACGATCAAATCCCACACATCCCTCTCCCCCATCCGTCTTTTCTGCCCTCGCGTCCTCACTCCAGAAGACATGACGCGAGAGACGACAAAAACAGAGCAGCAGTTCTTTTTCTTCTTCGTCTTTACGAGTCCATCATCTTCATCACAAAAGTGCCGTTTTGGGCGAAAAAAAGAAGAGGAAAAGAGATACGAAAAGCGACACACGTTAAAGTCCCCGCACTAAAACTCTCTCTCTGTCTGCTCGTATTAATGCTCCTCCTGAGAGCGGTGGCGTCTTCTTTTCCGTCTTTTCAAAACACCCACGCGAGGAGGATACCACTGAAGAAACGTTTGGCAACACTATCGTCAGCATCATCATCATCATCATCCAAAATGGAAACGACGACGAAAACCATCGAAAGCGATGGAACGCAAACGCCGTTAAAAATCGTGCAACTCCCGGCGCTTTCCGATAACTACGTGTTCCTGTTGCACTGCGCGAATACGAAATCGACCGCGGTGATAGACACTCCGGAAGTTGGACCAATCTTGAGAGAATTGAAGAAACGAAACTGGCAATTGACGCACATCTTAAACACGCACTGGCACAGCGACCATACCGGTGGGAACGTAGAGCTGAAAAAAGAGTTTCCCGAGGTGCAAATAATCGGTCCGAGAGGCGAGAAGGCGAAAACGCCCGGCGCGGAGAAGATTCCCGGCGTCGATAGGAAAGTAGAACAAGACGACGTCGTGTTCGTCGGGGACGTGAAGTTACACGTGATGGACGTTCCCGGTCACACTTTAGGGCACTGCGCGTACTACGCGCCGTCGGCGAATTCGGCGTTTGTCGGCGACTGCGTTTTCGCGATGGGATGCGGAAGAGTGTTCGAAGGGACGCATCCCCAGATGTTTGCGAGCATCACGAAGATCATGAGTTTACCGGAGACGACGAAATTGTATTGCGCTCACGAGTATACTTTAGCGAACATTAAGTTTGCAAAGAGCGTAGATGGACAGAACGAGGATTTGTTGGAGCGGGAGAGGAAGTGCAAGGCGTTGCGAGAGAAGAACGAGCCTACGGTCCCGACGACGGTCGGTGAGGAGAAGAAAACAAACCCGTTCTGTAGAAGCGGGGACGAGAAAATTAGAAAGTTTTTAGGAATGGAGGAGAAGAGAGACGTGGAGGTGTTCGCGCAGTTGAGAACGATGAAGGATAATTTCTAGAATTTCCTCTTTTTGTATCTACTAGATTATATACATATACAAATGTTACTAAATTCTTTTTTCTTCATTATCACGCGTAAAAGCTGCTAGTTTTCTCCACGGACATCTCCATCGCGTGGACGTCCATGCTTTCTCTCGTGGCTAACTTACACGTCACCAGCGCGTGTCTTAATAATCTCAACAATTCCTCGTCGTCGCCGCAAGCGTCTAACAACACCGACCGCCTCGGACCCATATCTTCCCACTTACCAAACTTTCCAAAACAAAAGCCCCAACCAAATGGCGTCTCGTGCAACTCTCCAGCGTTCGTTTTCGCCGAAGTACTCGCGAACCGAGGTCGTCGACGAAGCATCAAAGGCGTGTTCATGATTGCGCGAAGGTACGTCCCGGTGCGATCTTTCGACAATAAACGGCGAATGGTCTTCTTTTGCAAGGCGTTCCCTCCAGCTCCGCCCAGAACGACGTGAGCGACGGCGTGGACGACCAGAGCGACCGCGACTGGTGGTGCTTCGAATGGTAAACGGGCGCCTCTCGAACCAATGCCGCCGTAATCCCACCCTTCGAATTTCTCCCACGATGCGAACCATTTATCTAAATCGCCCGATTCTAACGACGAGATGTACAGCTCAAACATTTCAGGATCTTGCTCGCCTCCGCGAGGTAACATGACGTGCGAATGAATAGGCTCGACTAACTTTGCAATACTCGGAAGTAGATGTAGGCTCAAATTTTCGCGCAAAGCGATCCAACAGGAAGCTCGAGCTTTGGCGGGAACGTCCGCGCGGAGCCAAAAACTGATGTGTCTTCCAAACAAAGCATCCGCGTACGAAGTTGTGCCAAAGGCAATCGCCAAAGCGGAAGACACGGATGCGTCTCCAGACCCTTCGGGAACGTGTAAAGGGTCGCTCAACGATTTTTCGTTCGGTTTGATTCTTTTCGTGTAGCCTAAAGGAGAGGATGACGATTGCATGGCATCGTTTTGTAAAAACTCAAAGACGGTTTGCGACCAGTATAAATCGGTCAACGCGGCTAACGGCGCCGTGACGGCAGGATCGCGCCATATAACCATTTCCTTCAAGAAGACGTTGGACAACGCGGAGAGCTTTTTTGAAGAGTTCAACTCGACAATTGTCGATGCGTGTAACTTTTCGTAACCGAGAACAAGTGATAGATTGGACGCGATACTCGCGACGTCCCATCCGCGTACAGCGGAGGACGGAGACAACGGAGCGAAAAACCAATCGCTAAAAGTTGGCAAAACAGACTTCATCGGATCGCAACCGTATTTGCGTGCCTCGGAGGCGGTGGTGAACTCAATCGTGTACCCACCAAGAAGCGCGTCGCGACAATCCTCCGCGGGCGGTACGAGCGATTTCGCCGCCAAGGACAGAATGACTCCACACTCTTGCGCTGCGCTGACGACTTTGGTCATGTTTGAAGGCGTGATGTTATTCGCCGTATTTATGAAATCACGCTCGGCATCCAACAACGCAGATCTCGTCGAATCTAACGCGGCGTCAAGCGACTGCGTCGACATGACGCCGTTTTTCAGGGCGAGTTTCGCCAAGCTGCCCGCACCCGGCGGTAACGAGCGCAACAACGTCGCCGTCGCGTATAAACACGTCTTTGTGTACTCCACGCGTTGCTGCTTCTTGCGACATTTCTTCTCTTCTTCATCCATCGGCGGTGCGAATTCATCTTCGACAATTTCCGGCAAACCAAACTGTTCGAGAATCTCCAACGCTTGCACTAAAGCACGTTGAATGGGAAGCGTCGCGGAGGCCCAGAACACGCGCAAACCCATAAATGTGGTCACTTCGTGCGCATGCGCTTCTTGAACAGACTCCTCGCCGGAATAGTTCTCAAAGTACAGTTTTTCCAACTCGTCGTTTCTGTCCGAAGTTCTATCAAAGTCTGCGCCGCCGACGCGTTTTTGCGCCGAGGATGATTGATCCGTGGCAAATCCTTCGCGCACGGCAACTAAAGCCGGAGATGGGCTCTTCGTTTGACTTCTGTCTGGAAGATTCTTATCCTCGGCAACGAGCGTCGCGGCGACTTTTTCTGTATTACCGATGCGTGCTTTTTGCTGAAACGCAGCCGAAATCTGGTTAGATGTGGTATCAAAAGACATGCGCTTCTTCGTAAACGCCTCGTTTGTGTGGATGAGACCACCACCACCACCACCACCTAAAGGCGGCGATGAACTTAAAAGACCAATGTCATCGCTCGGGCTACCAGCAGACCCAGCGAGCGGCGGTTTCTTCGTCTGCGGTCTACTGGGAGACATTCCTGATTTCGGTGAAATTTGTCCTCTCGCAGCTCTCGCGTCGCCGCTCCGAACATCCAGCGATAACCCGCGGTGCCGCGCACGTTGATGACGCATCTTCATGTCAGCACGTCTCGCACGCTCAATACCAACTGTCTCTCGATACATCGCAGCACACAGCGTATCGATAGCTTCTAATGCTTTATTTTGAGCGATGGTCTTGATGTATTCGTCCACGCTCGATTCGCGCATCTCTTCGTTCTCCTCGTAGCTTTCGTTTACACCACCAGCGAGCGCTTTGAGAACGCACAGCACGCCGTGCATAGCAGCACCTCTGGATGCTCTCGCTTTATAAAAATCCGAACTAGCAATGATACCTCGGGCGTAATCTGCCGCCAACTCTCGCAGTAAAATGTCGCACGCCTTTGAGAGCGCGTTTGCGAGTCGTCTTCGCGTGTTGGAATTTACATCGTCCTCGTTACCCTCGTTCTCGTTACCTTCCTCGCCAATTCCGGCAAGATTCGCAGAATCGAGAAAAAAAGCAGCGGACGCAAACGCAAAGCGAGAACGGGCGCCGCCTACTGAAAACGACTCGTAATTCTTTAATATCCAATGGCTCGCGAAGCCGGAAACTTTCTCTAACAGCGGCGTAGACGCTTTCATGTTCTTATGATTTGAGCAAAACGACGAGAACGCGTTGAATGCCTCGCGAACGGTTTCGTACCCTTCATTTGAAACATTTTTAGGGTCCACATCCACGCAGTTTGCTAACAGAGAGAAATAATCGTCCGCGTTCGGACACGTCGGGACACCTCGGTTGGCGCAAAGCGACCACAAACGCATGGCTTGGCGCCAGCAATTTACCGATGCAGGTTCGAGGTCTTCCATTGGATTGATGGAGGAAACGAGCTGTATCGCGCTGTGTGCGATATTTAACCTATCGTTGCTCGCATCTGGTGCTTCAAAGACAACGCCTGTACCGGCGACGCGTACGATGGAACATATCGTTTCCAAAACGTACGCGCGCGAGGCAATTGAGTTCGCACCTTCTGGCGGCGCCGATGACGACGACGACGACGACGACGCAAAGCTCGTCACTCGCCTACACAACACGTCCATCAGTCTCGGACACTTCGCAACCGCAACCGCGGCGGAAGTTGAGTGCGTCGCCGCCGTGGACAAAAACTGTAACAGAGGGACTTCCGCCACTGGACTCCGTTCCATCTCGAGTAAATATCTCACTCGTTCTAAAGTCTTCGCTCGCAATAAAGCCGCGATTGGATCGACCGCTCGTTCGGATTCTATCCGTCTCAGCTCGGCTTCTGCTTCCGGATCTAGTTTTGCACCAGTCGTGGCGGCTTGCATGACACTGTTTGCGATTTCCTCGTCTTCCTCATCGCAACACACCAAATTTGTGCTCTGATCAATCTCGATGACCCCTCCGGCGGGCTCCCACGCTTTCGGTTCATACCCTCGACCGCCTTTAGGTGCGTCATCTCGCGATTCTCTCCATATGGGCGCGTGGCACGTGACCGCAGAATACGCCTTCGAAATCGCAGGGACGCCTGCAAACGATTCTAATTGTGACATTAACCGTTCTTCGGTCCCGAACACGCCCCCGCCGCCTCGGCCGCAACACAACTCTCGCATCGCCAACGCGGCAGAGGAGAAAACGAGCGGGTTTGAATCGTCCAGCCCTCGTCGAACAAGCGATACGGCGCCAACATCCACGACTGCAGAGACCCATATACCGGCCCAGGTGCTTCCTAGTGGCAACTCTTGCGGCTCCTCCGTCGCGACTCTTTCCGGCGCGTGACCAAATCTTCGCGCCGATTTGAACACGTTGGCTAACAAACGATACCCTAATGCGCGCTGGCCTGGAACCGACGAGACGCACAACTGTCGAGCTTCTAATAACGTGTACCCTGGATCGTCACTCTCTTCTGCCGACGTCGAAGCCGCGATGTTTGGTTTATTAAACAATCCCCCGGCGCGAACAAAATCGCGTTCGGTGGGCGCGGGAATTCGTCCTTCCTGCGCGGAGATGTTTTGGTAGTGTTCCACCGGTACGATTGGTTCACCGGAAGCTGTAAACCGAACATCAGCAGCGTGCACTCTGGACATTGGATCCACGTTCGCTTTCATCAGTTTCATCGCGTCTGGTTTCTTACTCGTGCTTTTGTTGTTAAGTTTACTACTATTCCCCGATGTCGTTGTGGTCAAACGAGGCGGCGCCGCTTCAGACGCCCCCGCCTCTTTTTTATCCTCGCTCGTCGCATCCATCTTCTTTCGATTGCGATTCCTAAAGAACCCCACAATTTTTGGATCCATCTTCTCCTCCAGTTCTTTCCTCTGCTTCATCGCTTCTTCCACGCTCATGGACGCCAACACTCTCTTCGTTTCCGCCGCCACGTCTTTATCCTCGTGTTCCGGAATCATCATCGCCGCCGCCGCCGCCGCCGACGCGCCATCCGCTCTCCCCTTCTTCATCACATCTGGTTCGTGCACGTCCAAAATCTTCTCCCCGCGCATCTCCGCGCGTCTCCTGGCAAACTTACTCAAAATTTTCGGATCGTTATCACCACCATTACCACCGCCGCCTTCCTTCGACCGATGCTCCGCTTTCGGAAAACCTCTCGTTTCGCTCCCATCGTCTCTCTTCGTTGGCGGTGTTGGAATCACCGTCGACGTGTCCCGCTCCACAATTTTCAGCGACGCTTCTTCCACCACGAACGGTGTCTCGACGTTGTTCGTGTTGTTGTTGTTGTTCGCAGTCGTTTCCTCCTCCTCCTCCTCCTCCTTTTCGTCGTCCTCGACGTTCGTTCTTTTCTCTTTCCTCAGCGCTTTCGCCGCAGGCGTTTCCTTCCTCTCCAGAAACGCTCTCTGTTCCTCGAGGAGCTCTTCCTCCGTCGTCGGCAAAGGGCGACCGAAACGAGACGAAGGGTGCATCTTTTCTTCTCTCTCTCTCTCTTTCTTCGCGCGACAACGGGCAAGCAAGCGAGCACGCGCGCGTGTATCCTCCCGCGAATAAACGTGAAATCCGTGCGAAATTGTGCCGCCAAATCGTCACTTGAAGAGTAGCAGAGATGGGTTTCGTGTTGCGTAAGAACGCGCCGAACGATGCGACGACGACGACTCGGACGACTCAGAAAAAGTGTCAGCGATGTTTCTCTCTCGAGCACTGGACGTTCGAGTGTTTATTAAAACCCGGCGACCAAGGGACGTACGTGAAACGACAGTCCAAGACGGAACTGTTGAAGAAACGCAGAGAGGAGGAGGACAACTCGGGGAAATCGAACACCAACAAGGGGTTTCAAGAGTTTATGAAAATCGGGAAGAAGGAAAGACGGGAGGTGTTTCGAGACCCGAGAGAACGACGAGCGCGGGCGTTGAAGAGGAAAGTGGACGCGCTGAGAGGGACGAAGAAGAGAAAGAAGAAGAAGAAGAGCGGACGAGGGAGTTCGAGCAGCAGCAGCAGCAGCAGCAGCTCGAGCGAAAGTAGCGGTAGTAGTAGCAGCAGCAGCAGCGGTAGTTCTTCTTCTTCTTCTTCTTCCTCTCCTTCTGCGTCGTCGTCGTCGTCGTCGTTATCGAGCAGTAGTGGTTCGTCGTCTTTGTCGTCGAGCGGAAGTTCTTCGAGTTCGTCTTAGCGTCATTTTTAATAAAGCTTCTATCTATTCTTCTAATAAGAGGATGTCTCGCACGAGCTCGAACACGAACTCCGACGAAGTGTCGGTGTCGTGCTCGTCGCTTTCTCGAGCGTGCGTGTCGTTCTCGTCCTCGGCGTGCGCTTTCGCGAATTCATCGTCTAAAACCACCCGTAACTTTTTAAACAAAGTCGCCGTGACGGCGTCGACGTTTAACACTTTCAGCCAGTCGTCCAAAACGACTCGTTTCATCTCGTGTTCCACGTTCACTTTTCTGCCGGCAAAAAGCAAAACTTCAATGGGCGAGACTTTCGTGCACTCGCGCAAAAACGTTCGCGACGTTTTAACTTTCTCCGCGTACACGCAGAATTGTCGAGGTGGGAGTTTTGTTCCCGGCGAGCGCGAGATTTTAGAAACGAGCGAGGACGGGTGCGGATACACGTCCGCGTTTCGCGAGTCTTTCCATTCGAAGATGGTTTTCTTATCGGCGGCGTTTTTCGGGCCTATTTCCACGGCGTCGGCGTAGGCGAGGTTTGGGTATAATCCAGCGACCAACGCGGCTTTGATGAGCTTTGGTCTCTTAGCGTCCGCGTTCCACGGAGAGAGCGGGTTGTCCATGGAAGAGTAATCGTACTTTGCGTTGTTCCCATCGAGGACGTTCCCGGCTTTCAACGCATCGAAAAACTGTTTGCGTAAATCGGACAGTTGTCGCAACACGTCGTGATCAAGGCCGCTTTCACGAGCAAACTTTTTCTGAGTGGCTGCGTTATTTTTGCCGATTTCGTTCCATTTTTCGTACGCGGCGGCGTGGACGAGATGGTCGGAAACTTCGTTTTTCGCCACACTGCTGTCGTTTTCTTTCACGTTTTTTGTCAAGTTTTTCTTCGTCACGGAAGCGGCGCTCGTTTCGTCGTTTTCGGAGTCACTCGCGCGCCAGGGAACTTTATGGCTGACAATTGCGGCAATTGTGAGTGCTGGTGAGAGACATCGCAACAGAACTGCAAAGAGGAGCATTTTTGCCAACGCGGCGTCGAGCGGGAGCATCGAGAGGCGCTTTCCGAGAGGCGTGAGCGCGAGAATTGTGTTTGCGTTGTTCATCTCCCCGTTTACGTCATCGTCGTCCTCGTCGTCCCATCCTACCGCTTCTTCATCGTCGTCGCCATCGTCCTTATTACTCGTAGAATTTCGCTTTCTTCTCGCTCTTCGCTCCAAGGCACCAATGTTCACCAATGTGTCTACCGCGCGATCGATGGACTCCTCCGAAGGCGGTTCCGGTGCTCGCGAGAGTACTGCGCGAGGATCGGCGTCGTCGTCGTCGTCGCGACCACCTCCTAAGGATGCAATTTGCAAAACTACTTCCGTCAACGGTGCTCGTTTCATCTCCGGTTCTTGGTGAGACTTCATCAAAACCTCGTGTCGCTTGGACGTATACAAAGAGAAGCATTTACCTTCTCTCACGCGACCTGCCCGACCACGTCGTTGTTTCGCGGACGCTCGAGAGATGAAGCATTCTTCTAAACTCGCAAGACCACGCTTTGGGTCCCATCTTCTTTCTTTCACGCGTCCGGTATCAATTACGCACGTGATGTCTGGAATAGTCACGGAGGTTTCCGCGACGTTCGTGGCGACGACAATCTTACGAACGTGAGAATCGAGATTGACATTGAAACAAATCTTTTGGTCACGGTTGCTCACGTTCGAGTGTAACGGCAACACGATTGCGTCTCGAAAACGTTTCGAGCCTCTCAAACGATCGACCATCCTTTCGACTTCGCCTTTGCCGGGTAGAAAGACCAAAAACGCGCCTCCGCCGTTACTCGGTCCCGCGCGTTCTTCGGTCTCGTCGAGATGCGCGAGTAATTGTTCGATGAGATCGTAATCGATAGCGTGTTCGTCCAATCGAGATAGACTCAAACGTGTCTTCGAGCTACAATGTTCAAGAAAAGCGTCGTTGGCGTCATAATCTGGATTTTCTGGATACTCTTCCCCGCCAAACAAGGAGTTGGCATCCTCGCCCCAACTATCGATGAGTTGCGCGTTTCGTCGACGATCGCTTCCTCCTCCGCCGGCTCGCATGGCTGATTTCGCCTCGTCCTCAAAGCCGCGCGGGCGGCGACACGCTCTATTTTCCGGGTCTAAAACGTATTCTAACGATTCGTATATGTTTTCCAAAAACGAAGTGGACACTGGAAACGTTCGTCCCGGCGCGGTTACCACAGGCGCGTTGTCCAAGTACCTGCTGAAAAGGTCGGAGTCGATGGTCGCAGACATCAATACCAACTTCAGCGGCGGCAAACTCATTCGCCGTCGTTGTTCAGGCACGTCGCGAAGTAATGCGAGCGCAAAGTCTGAGTCTAAACTCCGCTCGTGTACCTCGTCTAGTAAGACGTGCGTCACGCCTTTCAAGTATCGATCGCCTTGCAATCGTCTCAGGAGAATACCGACCGTACAAAACGTCAACTTTGTCGAGCTACGATTCGTCTTGTTGTCGCCTCTGACCTGATATCCGACATCGCTCGTTCTTCCACCGACGCCATCTCTTTCGCATCTTTCGAAACAGACGCGTTCAGCGACTGAAGTTGCGGCGACGCGACGAGGTTGCGTGCAAATAATATTCGCGCTCGCGCCACGCAGATTTTCAATCTCGTCGTCCAAGACGAATTGCGGGATTTGCGTCGTTTTACCGCAGCCAGTTTCGCCGCACACGACGACAGTATCTTTCACAGATAATGCGCGCAAAAAATCGTCTCTGAGTTTGGCAATCGGTAAGTCGTTACGCTTGGACTCGATATCTTTCCACGCCGGTGTTTGTTTTTTTTCGCGAAAGGTTTGCAAAATACGTTCGGAGAGCGCTCGTTTCTGTTCCTCTTTTTCTTTTACGACGTCAGAATCTCTTTCGCGATTTTTATTCGCAGCAGTAGTCGATGTAGCCGCGCGGTTCTTCGATGGTGCTTTATCGGCATCTTTATCGGCATTATCAAGCTCTCTTTCTAATTTCTGATTCCACTCTGTTCGAGCAGCGCAGAGCGTTTTCCGAACCCGCACCGCGAACGTTTCCCAATCTTCTTCATCTCCTCCCTCATTTCGTGTTTTGTCATCACTACTCTCGCACGCTTCGCCTCCATCGATTCCAGAGAACAACTCGCGAAGTAACAAGAATTGCCGATAGTAATCTCGCCATTGATGATTTAACTCGCTCGGTACGACGAATTTCATCTCCCTTTCGACAAACAAGATACGGAAAAGCGCGACACACGCGGCGGCGTCCTGCGCTTCCGTCACGCTCTTCCAACCACCGTCCGGCTCGTTACCATCTTTCTCTTCAAAAGAGATTGTCTGCACTAGTATCGTCGGTTTTCGAAGATATTTTGGCCCGGAAGATCGCTCGATTGTCGCGCTGTATCGAATTGTTTTTTTATCGTCGGTTTTTAATCGATCGTAGCGAGGCGTCAACCATTTCTCTTTTTCACACATCTTGGCAAGAAGCGCTTTAGGCGCGACCAGCGCAGCCGATGCACTTTCAGCCACTCCTCCGCCCCCAACTTTTTTCTTGGAATATTTCGTCGCTTCGATGGCGGCACCAACGGTGCCTTCGACGTGTAAGACTGGTCCAACAACTACCGAAGCTTCGATATTTTTGCGCTTCGCTTTCGCTTCGTCTTCCGGCGTTAGCTTCAACGCTTCAGGCTCGTCGTCACCGAAAACGTCAAGAATTTGGAAATCATCGTCGTCGTCGTCGTCGTCGTCGTCGCTGTTGGCATCGCGTTTTATCTCTTTCGCTTCCACTGTCTTTTCTACTACTTCATTCTTTGTTTCTAGTCTATCCAGTTTTTCTTCTACTTCTACTTCTACTTCAACCTCCTGCTTTTCTGCGCACGCCCTTTCTTCCTCCTCCAATTCTTTCTCGCCAATCTTAAACGTCTCCGCGATATTCAAAATCTTCCTCACCCCCTCCGCTAACTCCTTCGCTCTCTTTTTATCCATCTTCTTTCCAGCTTTCCTCTTCTCCTCTTGCGCCGTCTGTTTGGCTTCTTTCAATTTTTTTCGCAGTTCGCTCACAAACCCGACTCTGTTTTCCGCGCACATTTTCGCGTTCCTCTTGTGACTCTTCCTCCGCGCGATTTCTTCCTCGCTCAACCCGAAATTCTCGAGAGAATCCTCCGAATCCGAGGATGACCCTTCCTCTTCCGACGACCCAGACGCCGCCGCCGCTGCCTCCGTCGCTCGAACCATCCTCATCTGCGCCTCGCGAAACGCCTTCGCCTCCGCTTTCTCCCGCTCTTCCAGTTTTTCCCGTCGTCGCTCGTTCGCCACGCGAACCATTTCCTCGCGCTCTTTCATCACCTTTATCCTTCGTTCTTCGAGTTCTTCATCATCGTCTTCTTTTCTTTCGCATATCGATGTCGTCGTCGTCCGTACTTTTGGTTTCTCAACTGTCACCACGAGCACCTTTTCCAAGTCTTCGCCTTCCGTCGTAGTATTTGTAGAAGCGACGGCGCCGCCTCGAAACGCTCTCGGCAATCGTTGCCTCTCCAGCTGCATCAGTAATCGGTCGAAGCATTTCTCCACCCAGTCGTTATTCTTCCACTCTTTTTCATCATCTTCATCGTCTTCGAGAAGTGCGTCCAAAACGCATCGTTTCACGTCCGCTCGCGTAAATCCTCGAGACTCGATGTCCGCGCAGAGTTTCTTAATCGCGCGCGCCGAGGGAAGGAAACGGTTTCGCTGGTTCTTCTTCCTCTTCGTCTTCCTCTCCTCCTCTTTCTTCGAGACGAGGTCGCGGACGCGCTTTTCCAATCTCGCGGTGAGCATTTTAATTCTAACGAGAATATGTAAATTGTGTTCGTGTATGGATGCAGGAGGGATGGAAAAATGTCAAACTTACTTCAGATGCAAGAGACTTTGATGCGAGATGATGCGCGTGAAAGAGGCTATTATATTCTCTCTCTTCTCTCTCTCTCTCTCTCTCTCTTTTATATATCACACGTGTCTACGCATATCTCTCTCGCTACTTTTACATGGCGTTGTTGAACAACATCCTGGCGCTTTCCATGGCGCTTTCCGAGCCTTGGACGACTAACAGGCTGTTCCCGGCGCCTCCTTTGGTTTCGTCGATGTTCACGCGGACGACTTTGCTTCGCTCGGAGACGGATTTGATAGTCGCTCCGCCTTTACCGATGAGTCGACCGCAAATGAGTTTTGGGATGACGACTTCGATGGTGTGTTCGGTTTTTGGAGGTGTTTTTGTCACGGACCGATCGAATTTACCGTTGGCGTAGGACCACGTGTATCGACCGTCTTTTCCGGCGTCGCCGTCGAGTTTGACCGCGTTGAGGTCTTTCGCTTTATTTTTGGCATCCTCTTCTTTACGTTTGAGCGCTTCCGCGGCTTCGCGTTCGGCTTTTTCCTTTTCGAATAATCGTTTGGCTTCCGCTTTTTCCGCTTCCTTGCGTTGTTCGTCCGTGAGGGCGTACATGAACGTCGGTTTCGATTTTTGCTTTTGTTTTTGTTTGCGCGCCAAGAGCGCTTCTTCGTCGTCCGAGTCGATGGGTTCGTCGGAATCTTCGCCGTCGTCGTTATTCCCGGCGCCGCTAATGACTAACTCTTCCATGCGTTTCAGATTTTCCGCGTCTTCTTTCAAGCGTTTTTCCAGGGCTACTTTTCTCGCTTTTTCCGCTTGTTTTTCCACGAGCTTCCGTTTGAACTTTTCTTTTTCCTTCTTTGACATTTTGGACATGCGCTCTTCGAGTTCGGATTCAGTCTCAGAAACGTCGCCGTCTTGTTCTTCTTGTTCTTCTTTTCCGGCGTCTCCCGTCGTCTCTTCTTTCTTCTCTTCTTTTTCTTCTTTTTCTTCGTCTTCGTCTTCGCTTTCTTCTTTCTTCTTCTTTGAACTTTTCACCGCGTTCCCAGCTTTCTTCGCCAATCCCGTCTTGCAATTTTTTCTCACGTACGTTAAGAGCTCCTTGACGAACTTATCGCTCTTCCCCATCATCTTTTTAATCTTGGAGTCCTTGATCGGATTATCGTCTAAATCAATCTCACGGACTTTTTTCTCTTTCAACTCGCCCCACTCTCCCGGTAACTCTTCGATGTTGTTCTTGTTCAACAAGATTTCCGTCAACAGCGTGCACTTCCCGATATCCGACGGCGCATCCACGATTTCGTTGTTATTTGCGCTCAAAGTAATCAACCTCGACTTGGAGCCTAAATCGAAATCGTCCAACGTTCGCAATCGATTGTTATCCACCACTAAAGTTACTAAATTATTCATCTTTTTCAACGCGCTCAAATCTTTAATCTGATTCCTCCCTAAACGCAAGATTTCCAAATTTTGCAACTTGCTCAACTCCTCCGGCAACGCTTCCAACTTATTCCCCTCGCACTCTAACACTCTCAAGTTCTTCAACTTTCCAATCTCTTTCGGTAAACTCGTCAACCCGTTCTCGCTCACAATCAACGTCAACAAACCTTTCAGTTTTTTAATCTCTTTCGGTAAACTCGTCAACGATTTCCCGCACTCGATTTTCAGCGTGTTCACGCTCGAACAATAAAACATCGCCAAATCCAATTCCTCCCCATCTTCCAATTTCCTCGAAATCGTCAATTCCTTCGCTTTTTCCTTCATCGCCTTCTTCACTTCAGGCCATTTCGGTTCCGGCGCCTCTTTCCCGTCGTCCTCCTCTTCGTCCTTATCCTTCTTGCTCTCTCCCTTCTTGCTCTCCTTCGCCGCGACCGCCGCGCCGCCGCCGCCGCGCTCCTTCGCTTCCATCTCCTTCTTCTTCCTCTTGCTTCTTTGCGTCGCCGTCTCGCCTTCCACCGCGTTTGCATCTTCCTCTTCCTCTCCCTCTTCTTCCTCCTCTTCGCTTTCTTCCCCGCCTCGTTCGATCAGGCGCGCCAACTTTTCGTTTTTCCCTTCCGCTCTCGCGTAATCCGCCGCCGTCTTCCCTCGTCCACACTTTACCTTGAAGTCACACCCGGCGTCTAACAGTTCCGAACACGATTCTTCGTGCCCAAACTTCGCCGCCATCATTAACGCGGTCACGCCGTCCCCGTTCCCGTCGGTTAAATCCAGTTGTTCTCGCATTCTCGCCCTTCGAGTCCAGTCGCAAAGCATCTGCAACGCTTTGTGTTTGTTCAAGGAGGCGCAAATCATTAAAGCGGTCATGCCGTTTTCGTCGCGCGAGGACGGTTGTTGCCCGCCGGCGTTGATCCCCCAACGGACCGTGTCCAACTTTTGGTTGCGACACGCGGTCAGGAATTGGTCTTTTTTAGAGCTCATTTATTAAAGTTGTTGTTTATTATTATTACGTTCGTGTGTTGTGTGTGCGATGATGTGATGATGTTTTGGGGAAAGTAAGGAGGATGGATTTTCTTAGCAAGAGAGAGACGAACGATTTATGCGCTCGATTTTAACGCAATGATCTGCCAACAGCGATTGGCTTCTTCAATGTAAAATACAATCTCTCTACTTTCTATGACTATTGGTACGTCCTCTACGCTTTCTTCTTCTACTCGCTTTCGCGCGAATTTTCTTCTACTACTCGCCGCTCTACTCGATTTTTTTCATGGCGGATGCTTCTTCTTCTTCTCCCGGCAGAACGATGGCTTTATTCGAGCTGGAGGATAAGAACGAGCTGGCTAGGATTAAAGCGCCGCCTATGTAGCCGTTTATACCCATGCGTTCGCCTAACAAAACGTACGCGAACGCGGCGCCCCAGAGCGGTTCCGTCGTGTAAATCACGCTCGCTTTTTCAGACGGGATGTATTTCAGCGCGACGGTTTCCGCGTATAACGCGAATGCGGTGGTTACAACGCCGGTGTACGCGACTAAGAACCACGGAACGGAGTGCCAATCAAATGTGGAGAGTTCAGCGAGGCTGTTGGTGAAGAGGGTGGATAACTGTCCATCGTCGCGCGGGACGTCGTTCAGTAAAGTTCCGCCGAAAAAGAGCGTCACGACGAAGAGTTGAATCGAACACATGCCCATCATTTCTTTCGTGCCTAAGTGTTCTTCGTTCGCTAAGACGTCCGTGCGAAAAACTTGCACGGCAAACACTACGGCGGAAATAAGAATGGCGAAGTCACCGTATAAGCTTTGGACGGTTTCCACCGTGGCGACTTCGGCGATGTCGGTTACGCTTTCCAAAGGAAGCGACAACGCCGAGTCCAAGACTTCAAACGGGTTCGATTGGACAACCTCTCCAGTCAACACGGACGTCGAGACGACGTCAGAAACCGCATCGGAGACAATTGATAGCGCTTCTTTGGTATCGTGCGCTTCTAAACCGGGTATAGGCACCACGCCTTCGATTAACGCTAAACCAAAAATAGCCACCGCGATGGCCGCCCACGTGCTCTTCGGCACTTTCCTCCCCGCCCACATGGCAATCAACGGCACGGAAATAACCGTAAACGATGAAATGAACGACGCGGACGACGCGTCCGTGATATCCAAACCAACCGCTTGAAAATAATACCCCACCGCGCACCAAAACCCAAGCTCTATTCCCATCTTCAAAATCCTCGAATCTCTCAAAGCGTACTTCGAAAACGGCAAAAACGTCAAACTCGCCGCCAAAAAGCGAAACAACCCAAACGCGTCCGGACTTATATTCGTCTGCGCCATTTTCACCAAAACTATGTTCGAACCCATCATAAAAATGATCAAGTTAAACAAAAGAAACCCTCTGGTTTCCGCGCTCACGTTTCGAAACAATTCATTTTTCGACAACGACACCACGAAATCTTCCTCGCCTTCGAAATCAAAGTCATCCGGATCCTTCTCTAACGCGTCGACTTCTCGTCGCAACTCTTCCTGAGGAAAAAGAATGTCCTCAATCGTGGTCGGTTCGTCTATGGTTGAATCAACACCCAACGATACCGATAATAAAGAGTTGTTTTCAATCCTCTCGTCGTTTCCTTTTGAAGTAGTATTAGTACCGCTATTACCGCTCGTCTCCTCTTCCTCCTCCTCCTCCTCCTCGTAGGACGACCCTAACTGTCTTTCGATCCGCTCTTGCCTTTGCTCCTCCGTCGTCCCGAGTTTGTACTCAAAAAACAACTTCTTTTTTGCGTTGTTGTTGTTGTTGTTGTTGTTGAAAACGTCGTCCATCATCTCGTTCGCGTATTCGGCGACTAAAGAGAGTCTTCTTCGAAGGGCTTCGTCCATCGTCGGATTCAATTTTGAATTCTTCTTCTTCTTCGATGATGAAAGCGACGACGAGGACAGGAGGAAAGAGAAGAGCTTTTTCGGAGTTTGCACACGACGTAAACGACGAAAACGCGTCGCGGTCGTATTCTCAATACCGTCGTCCTCCTTTTCGTCGCTCTTTCTGTTGCCGTTGTCGTTGTTGTTTCTGAGCATCGCTCTCGCGATGCAATCACAGCGGCGGCGATTTTTCCCCTCCTGTTTCGACGAAATCATCAAAGACTTTGAGGACGGTAGAAAAGCGCTTCTTCTCGCGACGATACCTCTCGTCGACGAACGAGACGACGACGAAGAACATCCTCGCGTTTGGCAAGGGAGAAAGGTTTCGAAGACGCCGATCATTATATATGTGTGTGTGTATGTATATGCGCGTGAAAGTCCTACCCCCCTAAAAGGAGAGGAAAAAAGTGACGAAAACAGAAGATATTTTCATTCAAATCCTCATTGTGTGTGGAGAAGAAAATCAACACCTCTCCGCAATCGAAAGAGCAAAAAAGAACGCCGCGCAAACGTCGGACGCATCTCTCGAGCAGCAGTCGATCGTTTCGCGCAGTTTTTACGGGAAACGCTTCCGCAGTCGAAGAGACGTGCGCGTTGACATTCTGCCTTTTTTCAACACCAAAAGTATTTTCAAGGGGAAAAGATATTTTTGTATTCTGAGTTTGGGGGAGTTGTATAACTCTCCAAAATGAGAAAAAAGAATCCACACCCGCAGCGCGCGGTGAACGCGAAAACGGTGGTGGTCGCGAGCGACAGAGAGGAGAGAGAAGAACGATTGAAGCGAGAAGAAGAAGAACGAGCGTTGTTGCGTTTGAGAATCCCTGATGAGGAGGAGGAGGAGGAGGACGAACAGATACGAGAAGAAGAGATGACTGTGAGGAAAGGAGCGAAGAGAAAGAGAGCGTACGAATGTGATGTGTGTGAGAAGGTGTTTCGATATCCATCCAAATTGGCCGAACACGTGCGTACGCACACGAAAGAGAAACCGTACGAATGTGATGTTTGCGAGAAGTGTTTTCGTCATTCTAGTGCTTTGAAAACCCACATGCGTATTCACACGAACGAGAAACCGTATGAATGTGTCGTGTGCGAGGCGCGTTTTAATCAACTTGGTAGTTTGCAAAGCCACGTGCGTATTCACACGAACGAGAAGCCGTATGAATGTGATGTGTGCGAGAAGCGTTTTACTCAAGCCGGTAATTTGGAAAAGCACATGCGTATTCACACGAACGAGAAACCGTATAAATGTGATGTGTGCGAGAAGCGTTTTAGTGAATCTGGTAGTTTGAAAGCGCACATGCGTATTCACACGAACGAGAAACCGTACGAGTGTGATGTGTGCGAGAAGCGTTTTCGTATATCTAGTAATTTGAGAAGGCACGTGCGTACTCAACATTAAAGCTTTTATAGTCATAGTGTACAAATATACATTAGTGCAGAAGTACCAGGTACCATGGTACCTTTTACTATTCATTATCGATATCATCGTCACTTTTCGTCGCATTTATCCAAAAACTTGAAATGGTCCTCCAAACTGGTCAAAGTGTTCGCGCAAATAACGCCACTCCCGGCCGCCGCGGGAACGCCGACGCCAGGCGCGACGCTATCGCCGACTCGGTAGAGGTTTTTGACGCCTTTAACTGCCGGCCCTGGGAACATTTTTGGCGCCGGGATGACGGCGCCGTAGGTACCTCGGTACCTTCGCAACCATTTTTCGTGAGACGCCGGCGAGGCAAGGAGTTCTAGGACGACGCGAGAGCGGACGTCTGGGATGACCGTTTCTAACGCTTTAAAGAGAACGTCGCACTTTTCTTTTTTCTTTTCTTCGTAGGCTTTTCGGTCGGTGGCTTTTAACTCCGTCCAGCCGTCGTACGGTTCCATGGTGTAACAGTGGACGCAGTGGTGTCCGTCCGGGGCCATTTCTGGTGACCACACGGTTGCGATGGAGATCATGCACACGTTTCCGGGCGCATCAAGCGGTTTCGATTTATCGTTCACGACGACGTGGTGACCTCCCAAGTGCGAAAAGTCTAATCCATCTGCTTTAATGCCCAAGTGAATGTGCATGAACGAATCCGAGCAGTCAATCGTCGTGTTCTTTTGGTACTCTTGAGCGGAAATTTTCGCATCTTTTGGGAGTAGTTTTTCGTACGTGTCCCAAACGCTCGCGTTGGACAACACCCCTTTTTTCGCTTTGATGACAACCTCGGGATCCATTCGCATTCTCACCCCGATGGCTTCATCTTTCTTATCGTTCAACGCCACCTCTTTCACGTGCGCGTTCACGCGAATTTCTCCACCTCTCTTTTCAATAGCTCTCACCAACGCATCCGAAATCGCTTTCCCTCCTCCCACTGGGAACTCGGATTTCTTAAAATAATCCGACGCGCCAAACACGCTGGCAAACTCCGCGCTCACCGTTCCGCTCGCATCCATACCGCTCAGCAAAAAACACTCTAAATCGCATAAATATTTCACCCACGGATCTCTCACGTCCAAGAAATCTAACAACGCGTTCGTCGGTTGTCCCAACACCCCGCCGTACTTCCCAAGTTTACTCATCTTCTCCAAATATCTTTTTCCTATGACTAACAAAATCCGCCAATCCGTTCGCAGCGCAATCGTCGGTAACCCACTCAACGCTTCAAACATATCTCTAATTTTCGGCACCGCCAACCTCACTTCCTTCGCGCCACCTTCGCTAAATCTTTCGATTTCCTCGCACAACAAATCTAAATCCGCGTGCCTTCTCAACCCGGGAACGCCTTTCTCGATGTGAAAGGTTCCCAACGGATCGTATTTCACCGTCTCCAACGGTTCTCCGAGCACCTCCAGAACGCTCGCCAACGGATTCAGCGCGTTTGGGGTGGTCAATCCAGCGAAGAAAGATGGACCGGTATCGAACACAAACTCGAGACTTTCGTTCGTGTCGTCGTCTTCGTCGTCGTCTTTACTCTCGTTCTCGTCGCCCTTTTTACTCTTTTGGCTGGTGTCAATCTCATCTCTTTTCTTCTTCACGCGTCTGGTAAACCCGTGCGCGGCGCCGCCGGTCTCGTAGTGCGACTCGAGCACTAACACTGAATTCCCGTGATACGAAAGCATCGCGGCGGCGGTGAGACCGCCAATGCCGGAGCCGACGACGATGTAATCGTACGCAGACGAAGATGACGACGACGAAGCGCAGATACGCGTTTTGTGGTGTCGCTCACATCGCGTGGCGGAAAGACGACGCGACGATGATGCGCGAGGCTCCTTCCGTCCGACAGAAGATGTCGAGCAACACAAAGTGGAAGATGCGCGCATTTTTGAGACGTTTTGTTCTGCAGGCGCAGAGTAGCCGCGCGTGTTTAATAGAAGTGATGCATTTTCATATCCAAAAAGAAGAAGTGTCTTGGGGGCAAAATGAAAGCGAGAACGCCGATTGATTCTTATTGGCGAGTAATAGCAGTACACGCACATACCTTCTCTACAAACATAAACTAAATAAACCCTTTCCGAGCGAGCGTGTCATCTCTCTCTTTTTTTCTCTCTCTCTCTCTCTCTCTCTCTCTTACATCTTAATTTTTACAGCCGATTTGCATTCTGCTCTCGTCCACCACGGTCGGATTTAAGCACAACAACTTCACGTCTTGGTCTCCGATCAAAGCCTCCTCGAAGTTCGCCCCGGTCAAATTCGCGCCTTCATAACTCACGCCGGTTAAAACTGCGTTTTGAAAATTCGCTCCCGTCATATCGCTCCCGTCAAACGTCGCTCGGTCTATGACCGCGTTCGTAAAGTTGACGTTCTTAAAGCTCGCTTTCGTCGCGTACACTTTACTCATAACCGTCTCGCTAAAATCCGAGTTATCGAAAACGCTGTCCACCATCAACGCTCCAGATAAGGTGATACCTTTCACGGAAACGTTATCGTATTGGCACTTGCGCAAATCCAAAGTCTTATCCGAAACCGCGTTGGCTTGACCAATCGTGTTCCCGACAAACGCGCGTTCGCATCTGTTCGGGTCGTTGTCGATGGGTGGTAATCGGACCTCGGTGCCTCGATCGGCCATCGCAGCGAAAGGAGTGGCGAGCGCGAAAGTCGCGGAAAGAGATGCCGCAAGAAACGTTCTCTTTATCGTACTCGCAGAGACTGGGAGGGTCGCTTTGTTGGATTCTTCTTCCTCTGTTTCTTTCGTATTCCTTCGCACATTTGTTGCCCACGAAGCCGTCGACGTGGATTTTATGCGCCGGTGTAAAGAAGACGACGAGCTTTTGTTATTACGATTAATAGTATTAATCGTCGTCGTCGTCGAAAAGGACGACGTCAAAGAAGAAGAGGAGGCGAACATGGTGGTGCTTTTATGTGTGAGCGAGAAGTGTTTGAGAGTCTCGAGCGGCGCGCTTTTTAATGGAAGATTTTGGTGTTTGAGATAAGAAGGAAGAGGAGTGTGATTTTACGTAGTAGTAGGAGTAAAGCGTACGGGATCGATCGATCATTTCAAGGCTCAATGTCATCACCTATTAAGAGCCGTCTACCGGTCCAAAAGCGCTTTTTTCTTTGCTGCTGCTCTTGCCTTTGTTCTTGCCCTCGCTCGGCGAAATCTTCTTCATACTCTCCGTCTCCTCCTCCGAAGTCCTCCGAGGAAGTCGCCTCTCCTTCCTCCCCTTCTCCGCTACGCTCTTCTCCTCCTCCGGACGTTCCTTCGTCTTCCCACTCGATCGTCGTCTTCAACGGCTCCACTTCCACCTCTTCCTCTTCTTCGATCCTTGGCATCGCCTTCTTCTTCGCTAAAATGGCTTTTCTGACCAACCCGCTCGCTTTCCCGTTACTCAACATCGCCAACGCGCTCAAGCGAATCAACCCGATCGAGACGTCGTTTTCATTCTTGGCGTCCGTGCAGTGCACTCGTCCTTCCAAATACACCACGTCCGTCAAAGGAAACATCCCAGCAAACTCTCGTTGCACTTTTTCCACCCACGCGTCTTGCTTTTCTCTCTTCAAAAACGTCTTCACGGGAATCTCACTCGCTTTCTCCGGCAACCTCTCCAACGTCGTCTTCAAATATCTCAACGCCCGTTCCGTATT
>Ga0209309_10000525_pt1 | contig 44834 bp, 43 predicted proteins | sample COGITO_mtgs_1204_2_FD_184807 | JGI IMG/M metagenome (GOLD analysis project Ga0209309, IMG submission 184807) | Pelagic marine microbial communities from North Sea - COGITO_mtgs_120412 (SPAdes) (version 2) | ecosystem: Environmental > Aquatic > Marine > Epipelagic ... | reverse complement strand
TTAAAGTAACCGATCCATTTGCAGGTGGGTTTTGTAAATCAGCGGTAAGAGAATCGTCAACATTATCATCAGAATCATTATTTAAAACTCCCGGTGCATTAACCGTTAAAGGCACATCTTGATTGGTATTATAACTATCGTTATTAGCTACTGGAGCAGTGTTAGGTGGAACAATTTCATTTACCATAATTGTTACGGTAGAAGCTTCAGAAGTTAGAGTGCCGTCATTTGCAAAATATGTAAAGGTATCTTCTCCGAAAAATCCAGTATCTGGAGTGTAGGTAAATGAACCATCAGAATTTAAAGTAACCGATCCATTTGCAGGTGGGTTTTGTAAATCAGCGGTAAGAGAATCGTCAACATTATCATCAGAATCATTATTTAAAACTCCCGGTGCATTAACCGTTAAAGGCACATCTTGATTGGTGCTATAAATATTATCGTCGTTCGCTATTGGAGCAACATTTTCACTTTCTGGAATGTATTCAATAGAAAAGTTAGATTCAGGCTGTGGATCACATTTAAAAAGATTAGTATCCTTCAATTCAATAGTAATTAATCCCGGATTAATGGGAACTATTTCTGCGGTAAAATTATCCTTTCTCAAAAATTTTTTAATTGAGAAATCAAATTCAATATCAACATCCAAAGGAACAATATAACCTATTAGTGAAGTAGTTTCAAACGAATTAACTTTAACTTTCAAATTATTAATATTGATTGCACCACATTCATCGATTGCTAAATCAATCGGTAAATCAATATTTTCAGATGTAAAACTTCTTATTAAATTGTATTCATTCTTTGGATCAAAAACATTAACTGTAAATTCTCCATTTTCGATATTTTGAAAACTAGATAAGAGATTTAAAGGATTATTAAAAAAGTCATCCAAACTAAAATCATCAGCAAAGTCCGCGACATATAAATATCCATATTCATCAGTGGCAAGACTTCCCGGGTTACCTATAGAATTGTCGTCAATAATGGTGACAGGTTGATAATTTTTATCAAAAACTAAAATCCGTCCGTTATCACCAGAAGATTCAGTTAAAAAAATATTTCCAGTTAAATCTACTGCAACTCGAAATGGATCTTTTATAGGTTCACCTTTAAAATCGCTTATTGTCTTTATCCAATTACCATTAGAATCATAGATCTTAAGAGCATCAAAATTTCCTGGAGTACTACCAGTGTAATTATCAGCATTATATATTAATCCGTTTTTGTCCAAAGCTAAGCCTGTAGTACCTCTCGGATCATTAGTATTAGCACTCGTTCCTGAACCTATAGCTTTCACGAAATCATAATTATTATCAAAAATTAAGATCTGCTTTTTACCATGATCCGCTATATAAATGAAGCCAGTAGACCTATTAATAACAAAGTCTAAAGGTGTGTCAAAATTGCTGGCAGCTATGACAGGATTTGGATTACCTAATAAAAATAATCCTTCTCCATATGTAAGGTAAAGAAGTTGTTTATTTGAATTAAAATCAATGCTTATTACAGATTCCGAAAGTTGTTCGTTTAAATATCCTCCGAGATTTCCTAATTTAAATATACCCCCTATATCATCTAAAATTTCATTTAAAGTTTTATCTATCCGGAAACTATTTATATTAATTTCTTGACCTGAAAACTTGAAATCTGGTAATTGTCTAACAAGATTATTTAAACTTCCATTATTTAAATTCAAATCTGCTGTCGTTAAGTTATCCACAGCATCTTCAAATTTAATAGTAATTGGAATTGGACTTGCAGAAGTAGGACCTGGAGATTCCGTAGAAGTAATAGTAACACCATTCTGCCCCACCATTTCCGATGAAAACATCAAGAACAATAAACCAAAAAACAACAAAACTCCTTTTACAAAGCAATTGCTCTGCAAAAATGGAGTCCTTAAGTTGTTTTTGTAGTTCTTCTTCATAGTACGCTTAGAGAATTACAAATATAATGCCGATTCCCCGATATTATTGTTCTGGCCTGTTAACATTTAAATACAAGGAGGCTGTATAAAAGTGAATTCATGAAGCTTCTTGGGTCTTTTCATAATAAATGAAATGATCCTCCAATATTCCCCAAAAACTTACTTTTATACAGCCTCTTTTAGAAACTGAAATTCTAATTATTTATGCTTCGGTATTCTCTTTGTTCTTTACAACAAGTCTAAACCCTTCTCCGTGAATATTCAAAATTTCAACATTCTCGTCTTTTTTCAAATATTTACGCAATTTTGCGATATATACATCCATACTTCTTGAAGTGAAGTAATTATCATCTCTCCAGATCTTTGTTAACGCAAGTTCTCTTGGCATAAGATCATTTTCATGAAGTGCCAATAAACGCAATAACTCATTCTCTTTTGGAGATAATTTTGTAGGTTCCTCTTGATTATAAGTTAAGAATCTCAACTTAGAATTTAAATGGAATCCACCTATTTGGAATTCAAATTGTTTGCTGTCTGCAACACTATCTGTAGCTTTACGCTGCATAATAGCCTTGATCTTCATCAACAACACTTCACTATCAAAAGGTTTGTTTAAGTAATCGTCTGCCCCAACTTTATATCCTTTTAATACATCTTCTTTCATAGCCTTTGCTGTAAGAAAGATAATTGGCACATCTTCGTTCTTATCACGAATCTCTTTAGCCAATGTAAATCCATCTTTATAAGGCATCATTACATCAAGAATACAAAGGTCGAAATCGTCTTTTTTAAACTTTTCGAATCCTTCCATTCCATTTTTAGCATGAGTAACCTCATAGTCATTCATTGCTAGATAATCTTTTAAGACAGTTCCAAAATTCGGATCATCTTCAACTAATAAAATTTTCTTGTTTTCAGTTTCCATATTCTATGTTATTAACGGTAATTTAATTATAAATGTACTTCCCTTTCCTCGTTCACTTTCCACATAAACACTTCCGTGGTGATCTTCAAGGATTCGTTTTGCATAGGCCAATCCTAATCCATGACCTTTTACGTTATGTATATCTCCCGTGTGCTCACGGTAGAATTTTTCAAATATTTTCTTTTGAACAGCTTTAGACATTCCTGCACCTTGATCTCTAATCTTCATCACAATGTTATTTCTAACATTTTCTGTATAGATGTCGATCTTTGGCGCATCTAAAGAATACTTAATAGCATTGTCCAGAATATTCACGACCACATTTGTAAGATGTGGCTCATTAGCTAAAACTGAAGATTTTAATGCTCCAAAATGAGTTCTAACGTATCCATTTCTGTCTTCAACTATAAGATCGATATGTGTAATAGCATCTTCAATAACAGTATGCAAATGCACTCTTTCTTTAGTTAAATCCAGTTCATTTTTTTCCAACTTCGAAATTTGCAAGATATTCTCTACTTGCGCATGCATCCGTTTATTTTCATCCCGAATCATCTGCAAGTACCGAGAAACCTTTTCTTGATCGCAAATAATCTTCGGATTCTTTATAGCATCTAAAGCCAAATTGATGGTTGCAATTGGCGTTTTAAACTCATGCGTCATATTATTAATAAAATCGGTCTTGATCTGAGAGATCTGTCGCTGCTTTATTAATTGAGATAATGCACTTGAATAAGCTATTACAATAATAAGTGTAAAGATGATAGAAAGAGCAGCCATTAATGTCACAGAAGAAAGTATTACTTTCTTTTTACCTGTGAAGTTTACCAATAACTGATAATTACTTTCTCCAGAGTTATTTACAAATAGCGGAACACTATACGTAGCAGGATAAACGATATCAAAATTATCTGAATGAACTTTGGTTGCTAAAGAGTTGTTGTAAACTCCAAATTCAAATTCTGTATTGAGATTATAATTCTTTAACTCTGCAGTTAGTAGATCTTCTATTCTACTTTCTGATAATCTTTTGTGTATTGGTATTCTCGAAGTAAATTCAGAAATGTAAGATCGTAACAGATCTTTTTCCACATCCCGCATTCTCATCATTCTATTTAATCGCTCTTCAGAAGAAGACTGATTGATGCCCTCATTTTCATTATTAAAAATATCTGCAACTCTACGATTTATTAATTTCGAAACTTGAGCACTATCTTGCGCATATTCTAAAAAGTCTGAAGATACTTTCTTATCCTCTTCTATAGAACCACCGGGTAAGACTCCATCATTACTATCGTCTACATTATCTTCTTGCTGAAAATAGTCTTTTATAAGATCTTCATTTAAAGAAACAGATGTACTATCTTCATCTGCAAACTTGTACCAAAAACTCTCAATCTCCTGATTTTGAATCTTTTTGGAAACAGAAATTAGTATTTGTTTAGCATTGTATGAAAATTGTTCCTCCTTATCGTCTACTGTTCTTTTAATCCAGTAACCCTGCACGAATATAATCCCTATCAGGGATAAACTCATAAGCACAACCAAAAGCAGGAATAACTTTTTATTCATGCTTCAAAAGTAAGATTTTAACATTTAGAGATTTATCGGTTTAACCAAATGTTAACAAAAGTCGAACTAAGTTTTTACTGTATTTAAGAAAATTTCATGCAGATTCTTCACCTGTGCCTTAGTTGCACTCAATTTTGTGTTGAGAATCTCATAATCTGCTAATTTTCTCTTTTGATCATCACTCCATTGATGTTGCATTCTAGCTTCTATTTCTGGAATAGAACTATCATCTCTTTTTTGAAGTCGTTTTAGCCTGTCTAATTTAGGAGCAGTGACTAAAAGAACAACATCACATTTTTTATAGCCCCCAGATTCAAATAAAATAGCAGCCTCGTAAATAACGTAGTCCGATTTTTGATCTTTCAGCCAAGTTTTAAAATCGTTGGCAACGGCAGGATGTATAATTTTATTTAACTGCGCCAGTTTTTCTGAAGAATTAAAAACTTGATCTGCAATAAATTTTCTATTGACAATGCCTTCTACATAGGCATGCTCACCAAATAGAGCAATAATAGCGTTCTTCACTTTTTCTGAAGTTAGCATCAGCTTTTTACCGGCATCATCTGCAATATAAATAGGTATACCCAACTCTTTAAAAAAAGTGGCTACGGTTGTTTTACCACTGCCAATTCCACCAGTAAGACCAACTATCATCATCTCTTAATTACAAATTGAATTTTTTTCTCGTTAAGCCTTACATTATTAACCTGTATAGGTTGCTCAATAACTTGGGCTAACAAATAACCATCGCTATTTACAGCATTCTTAAAATCGACAACCACTTTAAAATCTTCCTTATTAACGCTGTTGAATTTTTTCAAACTTACTTGATAAATCACCGTAACTTCTTTAGGAAAGATCACCACGTTCATACCTTCAGGCACATTTTTAAGTTCTAAAGGCACTTGCACCTTTCCTTCTGTAAATTTATCGGTTCTAAGGGTATATTGAATTTGGGTTTGGTAGAAACTTAATTCAGACAGATTTACAGTATCCAAATAAATCTTGCCTTTAAGATCATTACTAATATTTTGAATTTTAAGCGGAATGGTATGCACTTCAGACAAAGTGTCTAAAATATTTTCGGCGCCACTTACTTTTACAGAATCCGGAAGAAACTTTACATCTTCCAATGCAGAGTAGCCAATTGCAAAATCTAATTCGATATTAGATCTAATAGGAATGGTTTTAATAGCTCTTTGTTGATAGGTAATATTAAGAGATTTCTTTAAGAACTGAACTTTATCATATTCCAAATTCAACTGAGATAACAGTGCAGCTTTTTGATCTTCAAGATTATAAACAAGAGTTCCATTTTCCATCTTACTATCGCTAACATCAATATATAGTACTTTAGGAAAAAGCTTGGCCAGGGCGATATGCAGTCCGTTTTCTTTTACTCTTAAATCTAATTTATTCGGATTTTCAGGAGAAAGAATCTTGTCTTTTGGAATATTTACATAGGCAACAGGCATTTCTACCGCCTCGGTATATTCTTTAGAGAATTGAACAAACGTCCATATTAAAGCAGAAAAACCTAAAAAGAATAGAAAGGTTTTAAAAGGACCTCTTTTTATAAGAGGCTTATATGTTTTTTCTTTGTCTTGCATTCTTGAAAAATAGCTTAGGGAAAGCTTCTTGAGGCTCCATTTTTAAAAAATTAAGTTTCCAGAAAGAACGTAAAAACCCTGTTCCATATCCAAAAAACTGAATAAATGTAGCTTTTATTGCCGCCACTCCAATATATAAACTTTTATTTTTAATTCCTGCGTCTAAGCCTATTATTATAAAATAGACCGTGTAAAACAAAGCGAAAAATGGAAAACCTAGAAAAACTAAAAGTACCGATATAACTAAACCTATTATAAATATAGCAGGAAACCAAAACGTGATCTTTGCTGATGATGGATGCCATAAATTTAAAATAGGTCTTACCATTCCAAATTTATTAACCTGAATATAAAACTTATCCCAATCTATTCTGCGTTTATGAAAAACTAGAGCATCAGGTATCAACACACTTTCAAAACCCAGATTTACCAATCTTAGCGAAAGATCTGGATCTTCTCCAGGATGTATTAAACCAAATCCGCCAGTTGCCTTAAATGCTTTTTGCGAAAGTCCCATATTGAAACTTCTAGGCTGAAATTTTCCAACAGATTTTTTACCTCCACGAATACCTCCAGTGGTTAAGAAAGATGTCATGGCATAATTAATTGCTTTTTGAAGTTTGGTAAAACTTTCATGAGCACCATCTGGACCACCAAAACAATCTACATAATTGGAAGATACATATGCGTCTACTTCTTTCAAGTAATTCTCTGGCAAGATTACATCAGAATCTAAAATGATAAAGTAATTACCCTTAGCCTGGGTCATTCCAAAATTTCGAGAATCTCCCGGGCCTGTATTTTCTTTAAAGTAATAGTTAATATGAAGTTGCTCTTGAAAATCTTTCACCACCTCTTCAGAAGAAATCGTAGATCCATCTTCTATGATTACTATTTCAAAAGAAGGAGCAAAATCGAGAGCTAGCATGCTTTGCAACAGTTCTCTAATTTCTTCAGGCCTATTAAAAACAGGAATTATAAAAGAATAGTGAAGTTGCATTGCTTAGGCTGGTTAAATATTAAATATAGAAATTATATGGAATGTAAAGCCCCGAAATTTCGGGGCTTTATATAGTATGAGTAAAAAAAATATACTTGCGCTATTCTTCTTCTTTCATAAAAGTTTCCATTACACCTTGGCTCACTCCCATGTTAGAGAATCCACCGTCGTTGTAAAGATTTTGAAGCGTTACTCTTTTTGTAAGATCAGAAAATAAAGAGATCGTGTAATTTGCACAATCCATTCCTGTTGCATTTCCTAAAGGAGACATTTTATCTGCATAAGCAATAAAACCATCAAATCCTTTTACTCCTTGTCCTGCAGTTGTAGGGGTTGGAGATTGAGAAATGGTATTAACTCTTACATTTTTATCTTTTCCAAAGAAATATCCAAAACTACGAGCTATAGACTCTAAATAGGCTTTATTATCTGCCATGTCATTATAGTCTGGAAATACTCTTTGCGCTGCCATATAGGTTAAGGCAACAATACTTCCCCACTCATTCATTGCATCTTTTTTGTAAAGTACTTGCATGGTTTTATGAAAAGAAACTGCAGATACATCCCACCCTTTTTGAGTGTAATCATAATTCATATCTGTGTAATGATTTCCTTTTCTCACATTTACAGACATCCCAATAGAATGCAATACAAAGTCAAGTTTTCCACCTAAGATCTCTTGCGCTTTCTCTACAAGATTTTCAAGGTCTGCAACATTGGTAGCATCTGCAGGAATGATCTCAGAATTGGTAGCTTCAGCAAGTTGCTTGATACTTCCCATTCTCATCGCAATTGGAGCGTTTGTTAAAACAAAAGTTCCACCTTCTTCATGAACGCGTTGTGCAGTTTTCCAAGCGATAGAATTCTCATCTAAGGCTCCAAAAATAATTCCTCTTTTTCCTTTTAGTAGATTGTATGACATGTGTAATTGGTTTTTTGTTGTATTAAGCTGGTAAAGATAGCAAACTAGATTTAATTAAGCAGTGATTTTGCATGTGCCATAGCCGATTCACTAAGGGTGTTCCCGCCTAACATCATTGCCAATTCTTCTATTCTTTCTCCAGTTTCTAATTCTTTGATTTTTGTAACGGTAGTATCGTTAAGGTCTTGTTTAAAAATTTTAAAATGCTTACTTCCTTTTCCTGCAATTTGTGGCAAGTGAGTAATTGCAAGCACCTGCATGGTAGCACCCATACTCTGCAAAATATCTCCCATTTTTTGCGCTATATCTCCAGATACGCCTGTGTCTATCTCATCAAAAATAATGGTTGGCAATTTGCTTTGGGTGGCCAATATACTCTTTACTGCAAGCATAATTCTGGATAATTCTCCTCCGGAAGCTGCTTTTTTAATATCGTTAAAATCGCCACCTTTATTTGCAGATAAAAACCATAATAATTGGTCTTGACCATTATTAAAGTATTCTTCTTTAAAATTAAGATCTATTTTCAATCGGGCATTTGGCATTCCAAGATCTGTTAAGATCTTTTCAACCTTTGATATAAATCCAGGAATAGCTTTCGCTCTGTTATCGTGAATTGATTTTGCAATCTTAGTTAGATCTTCTTTTGATTTGATGATCTCTAAGTTCACTTTTTTAAGATCTGCTTCTGCGTTTTCTGTAAGATCTACTTTTTCTCGAAGTTCGGTTGCAATAGCTAATAATTCTTGAATGCTTTCTGCAGAATGTTTCTTTTGTAAATTATAAATAACCTGAAGTTTGCCATTTATCGCTTCCAATTCTTTAGGGTTGGCTTCTACCCTATCTAATGCAGTCTCCAAGTCTTGTACTACATCATCAAGTTCGATGATCACACTCTCCACTCTTTCTTTTAAAGCTGAGTAATTAGAAGAAAAACCGGCAATTTTACCAAGACTAGTTCTAACTTCCTTTAAACTGCTTAAACTCCCAACGTCTTCTTGATTAATCAAATTTACAGCAGCTCCTAAATGTTCTGTTAGCATTTCTACATTGCTCAACTCTTCATAGCGCTCTTCCAACTCCTCTAACATTCCATCTTTTAAACGAGCCTCTTCCAATTCGTTCAATAAAAACAGATTATAATCGTGTTCTTTTAAAGCTTGAGCTTGAGATTCTTTTAATTCGGTTAATCGCTGCTGAAGTTTTTTATAAGATCTTATAGATGTGGTATATTGAAACAATAGATCTCTATTTTTAGACAAAGTATCTAAAACCTGAAACTGATATTGATTTTCTCCTAAACTTAGTGTTTGATGTTGGCCGTGAATGTCTATTAAATAATCGCCAAGTTTACTTAAAACTGGCAGCGTTACTGGAGTATCATTAATAAAGGCTCGAGATTTACCCGAAGCCAATATTTCTCTTCTTATAATAGTTTGCTCTTCATAGTCTAGATCTTCTTTTTTAAAGAAAGTTTGCAACTTATAGTTTGAAAGTTCAAACACGCCTTCTATAATGCACTTGTTATCTGCATTTCTAATAGCGCTATAATCTGCACGTTTACCTAAAAGCAACCCAAGAGCACCTAACATAATAGATTTTCCCGCTCCGGTTTCTCCGGTTATAATAGTAAAACCTTGCTGAAGATTGATCTTGATATCTTCAATCAAGGCATAATTTTTAATTGATAATGAGGTCAACAAGATGTTTGAATTTTAAGGATAAAGATACGTGAGATTTTACTCTCTATCAAAAGGAAAGTATTACAATTGGATGTTTCTCCAATTTTCAGCATACATAGGTGCAATTCTATTAAGAACGTTTACCAAATTTGAGACAGGAACCGTTGGTCCTCCCGCAAAGATCTGTTCTATTTCCTGAGCTTTTGCATCAAAGAAGACTCTCATCAACAAAGAGTTTGGCCAGCTCTCATTCAAGCTTTTTAAACTTTGAACTGAATTAGAAATTGCATTTTTTCCGATAGAAGGATCTTGATGCATAACATCTAAACCCAATCTATGATATTTATACATTGCTGTTCTATAATCTGAATATGCACCAGACAATAAATCGGCATTAAGCCTATATCGAGATTTAGAACCGTCAGAACCTTTCCAACCAACAGAATTTCCTTGCTGTGCGGTGGTTACAATTCTATTAGCTTCCTGAAAATAAGGTGTTCCACTTTCTAATTCAAAAGTATCTGCATCTAACCCAATAATGGTATAGATATAATAAGACATTACTGAAATAAGGTTGGAAGTATAAGAATTCTGACTGTAATTTAAAGGTTCGAATTCCTGATAGGTAAAGTTGAATTGTTCATCATTAAAATTGAACACAGGTGTTATAAACGTAGATCCAAATACTGGTCTTGAAGATTGCACCTGTATCGTTCCTGAAAATGATTGATTCTCGAAACTGGTGATATTTATAAAGAAACTACAGCTAATGCGTTCTTCATTTTTAACACCTTTATCTGTCCAAGTGTTTTGGTTTACAAATTCAGACAGGGAGCGTTGCAACGTCTTAAATACCGAAAGATTTGCCTGTCCCGTTTGTTCTGCATTTACAATAACCTCAGCATTTAACTCCTGAGCGTTTGCAGAAATAAGGTTGAAAAAGAAAACAAAAACAAAAAGGATCTTATTCATGTATTAATAAAATTACTTCTTTTAAAATATCTTTCGCCACTTCAGTTTTAGACTTCAAATCGAATGTCTTAACCTCATCTTTCTTAACTATACTTATTTTATTGGTGTCAGACTTAAAACCGGCACCTTTATCATTCATAGAATTTAAAACAATAAAATCTAAATGCTTTCTTTCTAATTTTCCTTTAGCATGTTCCAACTCATTGTTAGTTTCTAAAGCAAAACCTATTAATTTTTGATGGGTTTTCTTCTTACCTAAGGTAGCCAATATATCTATAGTAGGCTCTAATTCTATTTGTAATGAAGATTCTTTTTTCTTCATTTTTTGAGCAGCAACCGTCTTTGGTCTATAATCTGCAACCGCCGCAGCCGCAATAAGAATGTCTGCAGCTTCAAAATGCTGATTCATAGCTTCAAACATTTGTTGGGCCGAAGTAACCCGAATGAGCTCTAAATGCTCGTCTATTAAATCAAGCGTTGTTGGACCGGAAACTAAGATTACCTCTGCTCCTAAAGCCAAAGCTTCTTTAGCGATCTCAAAACCCATTTTGCCACTGGAATGATTTCCTATAAATCTTACAGGATCTATAGCTTCATGAGTGGGACCTGCACTTATTAAGATCTTTTTTCCTCTTAAAGGGAGATCCCTTTGAAGTCTGTTTTCTATAAAGCTTACAATATTCTCAGGCTCCGCCATTCTTCCTTCGCCCATTAATCCACTAGCAAGTTCTCCAGATTCTGCTGGAATAAGAATATTACCATAAGACTGTAAGGTTTCAAGGCTTTTCTTAGTTGCAGGATGTTGATACATATCAAGATCCATTGCAGGAGCAAAATACACCAGGCATTTTGCAGAAAGATAGGTAGCAAGTAATAAATTATCGCTTGCACCCGCTGCCATTTTCGCCAAAGTATTGGCTGTGGCAGGGGCTATAAGCATAAAATCGGCCCAAAGGCCGAATTCTACGTGATTGTTCCAAACTGCATTTTCATCATCTTCGGTAAAAGAAGAAACCACTTCATTTTTAGAAAGTGTAGAAAGCGTAAGTGGAGTAATAAAATCTTTGGCAGCAGGGGTCATAATTACTTTAACCTCTGCTCCAGCTTTTACAAATAATCGTACTAAGGATGCCGTTTTATATGCAGCAATACCGCCGGTAATGCACAATAATATTTTCTTGCCCTTTAGCACCCCCATTTATTAAACTTCTTCTGAAGTTTCTGTAGTATCTCTGTAATAGATCTTGTCTTCTAACCATTCTTGAACCGCTAAAGAATGTGGCTTAGGTAATTTTTCGTAGAATTTTGAAACTTCGATTTGCTCTTTGTTTTCAAAAATCTCATCCAGACTATCATTATAAGTAGCGAATTCATCTAACTTCTCTAAAAGCTCTTTTTTGATCTCAGAGTTAATTTGAGTTGCTCTTTTTGAGATGATCGCAATAGCCTCATAAATATTATTTGTAGGGGCATCTACCAAATTCTTATCGATTGTGGTAGTGTTTATTGGCGCATTACTTTTCTTTAAATCCATCATGGGTAAATAATTAAAAATTTTGTAGTCTTGATTCTAAATCCTGGTTTGATGCCTGTATCTGCTCGTAATATTCGCTTCCTTCAGGGTAATATTTTTGGTACGACTTATAAAAACCTTGAGCCGTCTCCAATCTTTCTTTCATTAAATACTGATAACTGTTGATAGCTAATAAATAAGCCGAATCAAATCTGTAATAATAAGCTGCCTCTCTAAATGGAGAACCAGGATATTCAGTTATAAAATTATTAAACGCTACAATAGCCGATTTGTAATTAAGCGTATGATAATATTGTTTAGCAATTTCAAAAGCTTTCTTCTCTAACTTTACACGTAAATCTGTAACCAACTTATTAGCTTCTTGAATATAAGCTCCTTCCGGATGCATGTCTATATATTTCTGAAGTTCTTCTATTGCTTTGTTTGTTTCTGTTTGATCCAAATCATATCTTGGAGAAAGAAAGTAATAACTTTTTGCACTTTTAAATGCAGCTTCATCTATTTTCTCACTATTTGGATATGCTTGAGTAAAACGTTCAAATTGATATCCAGCATTATAATTATCATCTAACTCATAATAGGTATCTGCATAAAGAAAAGTCACCTTTTCTCCTTGAGGCTTCCCTCTATATTGAGGTACAATTTGATCAAACAATCTTAATGCTTTTTTGAACTTAGCTTTACTATTTTCTGCCTTGGCTTCATCATAAAGTTTTTCAGCAAAGGTGTATTTTGCACCTACATCTTCGGTTTTCAATACTTTTTGGTACTCACCACAAGACACCAACATTAAAAATACACTAAATAATAATAAAACTTTTTTCATCCTTTGTAAAAACATCTTGCAAAAGTACTCTTTTCTATGAGATTATAAAAACTTTAGTGAGCCTCCTGCATATCATTAATAATACACCTATTTGAAGTTGGAAATAAATTCTGAAATTTCACTCTTCAACGAACTAGAAGCCGCTACCAATGGCAATCTTACGGTATCTCCACTCCAATCTTTTTCTTGTAATAATGCCTTAATTCCGGCCGGGTTTCCTTCAGCAAAGATCATATCTATGGAAGGTGCAATTTTATAATGTAGCTCATAAGCTTCTTTCACCTTATTTTCTAATCCTAGATTTACCATTTTAGAAAATTCTGCAGGTAATCCTTGACCAATTACAGAAATCACTCCATGACCTCCGGCTAATATCATTGGTAATGTGATCATATCGTCTCCAGAAATTACCAAGAAATCTTTAGGAACAGCAGCAATCAGCTTCATAGCTTGCACTACATCGCCCGCAGCTTCTTTAATACCAATAATATTTTTAAAATCTTCAGCTAAACGTTTAACGGTAGCAGGCAACATATTAGAAGCGGTTCTTCCAGGAACATTATATAATATAATAGGCTTTGTAGCAACTGCTGCCAGCGCCTTGTAATGCTGATAAATTCCTTCTTGAGTTGGCTTATTATAATAAGGAGAAACTGAAAGTATCGCCTCAAAATCTGAGAGATTGGTATTTTGAAACTCTTCCACCAAAGCAGCGGTATTATTTCCACCAATTCCTAACACCAATGGTACTTTCCCATCATTGGCTTTGATAATGGTTTCTTTAACCAACTGTTTTTCTTTATTAGATAGCGTAGCGCTTTCTCCTGTGGTTCCTAAAACCACTATATAATCAATTCCATTATCAATTTGATGTTTCACCAAATTAGATAAACTTTCTACATCTACACTAAGATCTTTTTTAAAAGGAGTAATTATTGCGACTCCTGTTCCTTTAAATTTATTGTACATCAGCAGTTAATTTAAGCTGTTTTAAATATTTTGATAATTCTTCTACAAATATGGCTGTATCTTCTTCAGCTTGCAAAATCACATCATATAACGCTTGATTCTTCAAGTATCTTCCTGCCTTGATTCCCGCAGAAGAAGAGGCTGCAACAAAATGTGCTAAAAGATTATTTTCTTCAGCAAAAGTAATAAGTAAATCAAACTCTTTTGAAATAAAAGTCTTCAAATCTTCTTGAATTATTTCGGCTTTTACATTTACACCCTTCCAAGTGGTTTTTATCTGTTTTTCTCCCTTTAAAGAAGTCCCAGATTCATCTACCACCACAATATTAAAATTAGACTTAGCAATTTTAAACTTTTTAGCAATTGCCTGAAGATCTTTAATTCCATTTTTATTCTTAAAATCTATAATTAACCCAATAGATTTTATAGGAATTTGATAGCGCTGCATTGGTCTTTGCTCTATTAAAGAGATCAACTTCCTTTTAGCTGCACCAAGTTTTAAGACATTTAAGATCATTGTTTATTTAGATTACCTTTTCAATTATCATTTAAAAGAATAACGCTAAGTAAATAGAAAAAAGTGTAGATCAAATAAAATTAACCAACCTTAATTGTTTCTCTTTGGTGGAGAAGAATTTAATAACAAAAAATGCTGCTGCAAACCTCAGTGAATTTTCAGCAATTTCTACGCTAAAATCTTTCAGATAAAATACATCCATATCTCTTAAAACATCAGCAAATAATAAGGTTAAAGCTAAAGAGATAAAGTACATAGATTTCTTGGAATACGAGTTGAGATAATATAGAAAAGCTACAATACTAAGAATGAGTAAATTCAAATAATATAAAAAATACAAGTAAAACTTAATAGTGCTAGACATGTAATTTTGCAATTCATATACATGCGTAAAAAGCAACACCGCATTAATTCCTATTAAGAAAACAAAGAAAAATTGCATTGGTAAACTTGCGTTTTTAATTTCTATGTATTTTGAACCTTCCAAGATTAACGCAAAATTCCCAGTAGATAAAAGCACCAAGGATACCTCATCACAAAACCATTGGCCGTGAAATAATCTAAAAATAAAAGCCGAAAATGTACAGAGTAAAAAGAGGAAGAAATAACCGTTTTTTAAATTGATTCTCTTCAGATAGAATAAGGTAGCGCTTAAAAAGAAGAGAATATATGCCGAGTAAGCTAACCACGATATATTCAAATAAATTGCCGAAAAATTGATGAAAAGCAAAATAAGTACAGCAAAAACAATCAGTAATTTTACTTTCATTAAATGTATGTAAGGCTGTAAATATATAAAAATCTACTAATCATAAGTACATTACCTTACTTTTTTGATCTTACTTTATACTAACGCCAAGGCTTAAGTATTGATTTTGCTTGAAGAAAGAACCATCTTAAATAAAAAACCTTGTTACCTTTGCATTCTCTCAAATTAATTTCATTTAAAGATGAATCTAAGATCAATTATTGGGTTTGCTGCAATAGCGGCTGTTCTATCCTGTAACACCACTAAATTTCAAACTTCTTCGATTAAAGGAGATCGATTGCCTATTAACACTGAAATAGCCGGAGACACTTCTATTGAAAATTATATTAAACCTTATGCCAATCATATTGAAAAGGTGCTGGATAGTGTTTTAGCTTATAATCCTTCAGACCTCGTAAAAAATGATGGTGACTTAAATACGCCTATTGGTAATATGATGGCAGACCTAGTAATGGAACAAGCCAATCCTATTTTTAAAAGCAGAACCGGTAATACTATAGATATGGTACTTTTAAATTTTGGCGGAATCCGGTCTTCCATCGCAAAAGGTAATATTACTACTAGAACCGCCTATTCTGCAATGCCTTTTGAAAATGAAATTGTTATCGCCGAACTTTCTCCGGAGAGAATGAAGGAACTATTGCAATATCTGGAAGTTGCCAAAACTGCACATCCTGTAAGCGGAGTTCAGATTAGAGTGGACAAAGATTTTAAAGTGATAGATGCTAAAATTCAAGATAAACCGCTGGATGCTCAAAAAAATTACTTTGTAGCAACTTCAGATTATTTGCAGCAAGGTGGAGATAATATGAACTTTTTTAAAGATCCTGTACATCTTTACCGAACAGATTATAAGATCAGAAATGCGATTATAGATTATTTTATTAAGGTGGATACCATTAAAACCGTAAAAGACAATAGATATATTCAAATTAAGTAAGTCATGAAAAGAAGATCATTTATTCAGCAAACCGCTGCAACCGGAGCTTTTATTGGCTTGGGTGGTTTAACGATGTCTTTTAAAGAGAATTCTAGAAAACATATTACTATTTTACATACCAACGATGTACACAGCCATATAGAACCTTTTGGCCCGAAAGATCCGAAAAATCCAAATATGGGTGGTGTTGCTAGAAGAGCAACGTTAGTGCATCAAATTAGAAATGAAAATCCAAACACACTGCTTTTAGACGCAGGAGATATTTTTCAAGGCACGCCTTTCTTTAATTTTTACGGTGGAGAATTGGAGTTTAAATTAATGAGCAAGTTAAAATATGATGCTGCAACGCTAGGAAATCATGATTTTGATAATGGCATTGACGGATTGTATTCTCAACTTCCAAATGCAGATTTCGACTTCCTAATTTCAAATTACGACTTCAGTGATACTGTAATGAACGGTCATACCTCACCTTACAAAGTCTACATGAAAGATGGAGTTAAGATTGGTATCTTCGGGATAGGGATTGAACTTAAAGGATTGGTTACCGATAAACTTTACAAAGAAACTAAATATTTAGACCCTATTGAAGTAACTCAGGATATGACCAGAATTCTGAAAGAGGAACTAAAATGTGATCTTGTAATTTGTCTTTCTCACTTGGGTTACGAATACAAAAATGAGGATAAGATCTCTGACATAAAATTAGCCAGAGCCACAAAAAATATAGATCTAATAATTGGTGGCCATACCCACACCTTTTTAGAACGCCCAACTATCGAGACCAACAAAGCAGGTAAAAAAGTGCTGGTAAATCAGGTTGGTTGCTACGGAGTTTATCTGGGCAGGATAGATTTCTACTTAGATAATGACAACAATATTGAAAGCAAAGGAGTAAGTATTTCTGTTTAAAATTAATTACAATTTAACCCCATTTTCAATTCTTTCGTCACCCTGAATTTATTGACGGCTCATATCATACTATAACATTGGTAAAAAAAATGAGATTTTGAAGGAATTCAAAATCTCATTTTTACTTTAGGTTACTTTACGAACTAACAATTAATTCGCAGCAGGAACCATCGTTAAGAATTCATCTTCACTAATAATGGTAGTGCCTAACTTTTCAGCTTTTGCCAATTTACTTGGCCCCATATTTTCTCCTGCCACTAAATAATTTGTTTTAGCTGAAATGGATCCTGAAACTTTTCCGCCGTTATCTTCAATTAATTTCTTAAGATCGTTTCTGGAGATCTTTTCAAAAACACCAGAGATCACAAATGTGTTTCCGTTTAAAATATCGGTTTGATTGGCCAATTTTTCAGCTGAAATTTCCAATTTCACTCCATAAGTTGTCAATCTTTCTATAGTTTGAACATTCTCTTCTGAAGAAAAGAAATCTACCACACTTTGGGCAATACGCTCCCCTATTTCGTCTACATTCACCAATTCTTCCAAAGACGCTTTAGACAACGCCTGAATATTCTTAAAATGTTTGGCTAGTTTTTTAGCTACCGTTTCTCCAACATATCTAATTCCCAATCCAAATAAAACTCGTTCGAACGGAATTTCTTTAGATTTCTCAATTCCTTGGATCAAATTTTCTGCAGATTTCTCTGCCATTCGCTCTAAGGGTAACACATCACCTTTCTTTAATGTATAAAGGTCTGCGTAATTACTAATTAGGTTTTCATTTACCAATAAAGCCACTGTTTCTCCACCAAGGCCTTCAATATCTAGCGCTTTTCTAGAGATATAATGCTGAATTCTTCCTATTATTTGAGGAGGACAACCATTTGCATTTGGACAATAATGTTGCGCTTCTCCTTCTTTTCTAACCAAGGCTGTATCACACTCCGGACAATGAGTAATATATTCGGTTTCTTTAGAATCTGGATCTCGTTTTGTAAAATCTACACCTACAATTTTTGGGATGATCTCACCACCTTTTTCTACAAAAACGGTATCCCCTTCTCTAATATCTAATTTCGCAATTTGATCTGCATTATGCAGCGAAGCTCTTCTCACCACTGTTCCGGCTAATTGAACAGCATCCAAATTTGCTACCGGAGTAATGGCGCCGGTTCTCCCTACCTGATAGGTGATCTGCTTTAACAGAGTAGATTCTTGTTCTGCTTTAAATTTATAAGCAATAGCCCATCTTGGAGATTTGGCAGTAGTACCCAACTCCTCTTGTTGATGTAAATTATTCACTTTCACCACCACTCCATCTATCTCATAAGGTAGCTCATGCCTGTTCTTCTCCCAATAATTTACAAATTGTAAAACCTCATCTACATTCTTAACCAGTTCTGCTTCTTTTGGAACTTTAAACCCCCAGTTTCTAGCTTTTTCCAAGCCTTCATTTTGAGATTTTAAATTGATATTTTCGCCTATAATGGAGTATAATAAACATTCCAAAGGTCTTTTAGCCACCTCTGCACTATCCTGAAGTTTTAAACTTCCCGAAGCTGTATTTCTCGGGTTAGCATAAGGTTCTTCACCAAGTTCAACACGTTCCGCATTCATTGCTACAAAACCTTCTAAAGGCAACACAATTTCACCTCGAATATCAAATTTCTCCGGAAAATCTCCTTTTAATTTTAAAGGAACAGATCTGATGGTCTTAATATTATTGGTTACGTCATCTCCTTGAAATCCATCTCCACGAGTTACCGCCCTTACTAGTTTTCCGTCTTCGTAAGTAAGGCTTATAGAAGCACCATCATATTTTAATTCGCAAACATATTCCACATCGCCATCTACCATCTTTTTAACGCGCTTCTCCCAATCTTCCAACTCTTCTTTTGAATAGGAATTAGACAAAGAATACATTCTATGATTGTGAACTACCGTTTCAAAATTCTTAGTGACCGCTCCACCCACTCTATGCGTTGGAGAATTTGGATCATTGTACTCAGGATTTTCCGTTTCCAATTTCTGCAATTCTTCCAGCATCATATCAAAATCATAATCGCTTATTTCCGGGCTATCCAGAATGTAATAATTATAATTATGCTGATGTAAATCTTTACGAAGTTGATTGATTCTTTCTTCTATCTTCATCTTTTAAGCGAAAAAATATGGAACACAAATTTTATATACTATAAGTTTCTTATTTAAGAACTATTTGATGATCTTGTCTAACAAACAGCATTTAAAATAAGGACTTGTCTTAATTTTTAGGTCTGATTTTTATTCATCCATTTTGGAACCGGCAAAGGTTTAAAATCTTTCATTTTTTCCAAAAGATCTGCTATATTATCAGAAACCAACACTAAGTTCATGTTTTCCTCTTTCAGCAATTTCTTGGCAACCATTTTATGAAGCATTGCTAAAAGTTCATCATAAAAATTATTGATATTCAAAATACCAATTGGTTTTTTATGTAAACCTAATTGCCCCCAAGTTAGTATCTCAAATAACTCTTCCAGAGTTCCAAATCCGCCGGGAAGCGCTATAAATCCTTCACTAAGATCGTGCATTTTAAGCTTTCGCTCATGCATATCTTTGGTGGTTATTAATTGAGATAATTGCGTATGCGCCACTTCTTTCGTCTTTAAAAAGTCTGGAATTACACCAGTTACTTTTCCACTATTATCTAAAGCGCCTTTAGCAACCTGTCCCATTAGGCCAAGTTTACTTCCGCCATAAACAACCTCTATATTATGCGTAGCAAGAAATTCACCAACTGCATAGGCCTCCTTATATATAATTTGGTCTACCCCATCGCTACTAGCACAAAACACTGCAACACTTTTTATATTATTTTTCATTGACTTTTCATCTCTTAAAAATTTGCTTTCAGCATTCTATCATTGCCAAAAATATCTTTTCTCACTTCTGTCTTAAATCCTAATTCTTGCAACATCATTGCAGTTTCTTCGGCTAAATATTGATTGATTTCAAAATATAAACTTCCAGACTGTCTCAATCCAGATTTAGCCAAAATTCCTATTTTCTTATAGAATACAAGCGGATCTTCATCTGTTACATATAACGCTAAATGCGGTTCATTTTCCAACACATTTCTATGCATTTCCTTTTTTTCCAACTCGCGTACATAGGGAGGGTTAGAAACTATCACATCAAATTTATAATCTAAAAAATCGGTAGTCAATATATCTTTCTGTATAAAATCAACTTCCACTTCATTCAATTTTGAATTATGTTTGGCTACTTCTAGTGCATTTTCAGAGACATCGATTGCTGAAATTGTAGCATTTTTAAGCGTATGAGCTAAGCTAATTGGAATACATCCCGTTCCCGTACCAATGTCTAAAATCTCAAGACTTTCATCTATGCTATGAGTAAGATCATCTAAAATCCATCGCACCAATTCTTCCGTTTCTGGCCTAGGGATTAAAGTGTTTTCATTCACCTTAAAATGGAGTCCGAAAAATTCTGTTTCTCCAAGTATATATTGAATTGGTTCATGATGAAAAAGCCTATTTTGAGCATTATTAAATTTTAATAATAGTTCATCATCCACCTCGAAACGTGGATTTAAGGCAATCTCCAATCTACTTATTTCCAAATAAGCTGTAGCCAATAAATTAAAAAAGGAATTGATCTCCTGAACGGGATATTCCTCTTTTAATGCTTTTAAAAATTGATCTTTTAATTGTAAAACCTCCAACTTAAATCTTTAAATGAATTTATTCTTGTTGTTAAAGCTCTTTAAGCATCCACATGGTACAGTTGTAATGACCTGTATCTCCCATTGGCTTTTCTAAAGATTTAAAACCAGATCTGGTATAAAGTCTTCTAGCATTTTCCATGTAAGGCAATGTTTCTAAATAACATTGCTTAAAGCCTTCAGATTTTGCAAAATGCAAACAAGTTTCCATCATATGAGCCCCTATACCTCTACCTCTAGCTTCCGGTAAAAAGTACATTTTTTGAAGTTCACAAACTTCATCTTCCAATCCTTGCAATGGCGCAATTCCAGAACCTCCAATAAGAGTTCCATTTTCTTCCACCACAAAATATTGCATTTTTGAATGCTGATATGTTGCATGCATATCATCCAAAGATTTATCTTCATAAGCAGTCCCTACTTTAGGAACTCCCATTTCTACCAACACTTTTCTTATTAAAGCTGCAATTTGCTGGTTATCTTCCGGTTGTATCTCGCGTATTTTAAAACTCATCTTTCTCCTGAATAAATCATATTTTTGTGATGTGAAGATACACGAAAAATATATAAATAGGTGCATTGAATTGGCTGAAAACGGCCTCGGAAACACCTATCCTAATCCTATGGTTGGCAGTGTAATTGTGCATCAAGGAAAAATTATTGGCGAAGGTTGGCATCACAAAGCTGGAGAACCGCATGCCGAAGTAAATGCAATCGCTTCAGTTAAAGATCCATCGCTCTTAAAAAAAAGCACTATTTATGTAAGTCTCGAACCTTGCAGTCATTACGGAAAAACTCCCCCTTGCAGTGATCTTATAATTGCCAAGGAAATAAAAAAAGTGGTAATTGCTACTGTAGATCCTTTTGCCGAAGTTTCCGGAAGAGGTATTAAAAAATTGTTGAGTGCCGGGTGTGAAGTTGTTGTTGGAATTTTAGAAAAAGAAGCCCAAGACCTCAATAAAAGATTTTTTGCGTTCCAACAAAAAAAGCGACCCTATGTAATTCTAAAGTGGGCGCAATCTGTAGATGGATTTATAGCTCCAGAAAATAAAAAAACAAGAGAACCTGTTTGGATTACCAATAAATATTCCAAGCAACTGGTGCATAAATGGCGAAGTGAAGAACAAGCGATTCTTGTGGGAACAAATACAGCTATCTTAGACAATCCGAAATTAAATACCAGACTTTGGAAAGGGAAAGATCCGGTTAGAATTCTAATAGATCAAAACTTAAGAACTCCACTAGATTCTGCGTTATTTGATGATAGTATTAAAACTATTGTTTTCTGCGGATTAGAAGCAAAACCTGCGTTGAATGCAAATTTACTCCATTTTGAAAAGATAGATTTTAGAGAGAATACAGCCTTTCAGATTTTAGAAATACTTTATAAACACAACTTACAATCGGTTATTATTGAAGGTGGCAGCAAAACACTACAAACTTTTATAGATGCAGATTTGTGGGATGAAGCCAGAATTTTTAAAGGCAAAATTCAGTTTAAAAAAGGAACTCCAGCACCAAACCTCTTAGGAAAACTGATCTTAGACCAACACATTAAAACCGATAATTTACAGATCTATACCAATGATTAAAACCATAATTTTTGATTTTGGAGATATTTTTATAAATCTCGATAAACCGGCTACTCTGAGAGAAATGCAGACTTTGATGATCGAAGAATTATCTGCACAGATTCATCAGATAAATCTAGATTATGAAAAGGGGTTAATCACTTCAGAACAGTTCCTAAATGCTTATACTAAAGAGTATCCAGCTACTACTAAAGACCAGATTAGGCACTCTTGGAATGCTATTTTAATAGATTTTCCAGAATACAGATTTCGATTTCTTAAGAAACTTTCAGAAGAGAAAGAATACCAACTAATACTTTTGAGCAATACTAACGAAATTCATATAGATTGGGTTAAAGAAAATGTGCCATTTTTTGAAGATTTCAAAAATTGTTTTGATGCGTTTTATCTCTCTCATCAGATCAATTTCAGAAAACCAGATGCTACTATTTATGAATTCGTGCTTAGCAAGCATCAGTTAAAACCGGAAGAATGTTTGTTTATAGATGATACTTCTGCAAATACAGATGCCGCAAAAGAACTAGGCATCCATGTTTGGAATTTAGAACCTACACGAGAAGATATCATAGATCTATTCACTTCGCAAAAAGAGTTATTTTGATCTATCTTCTCCTCAGCATTTTATCTTCCAGCATTATTTTTGTGGTTTTCAACCTCTACAAAAAATATGGAGTTAATACGCTTCAGGCAATTATTGTAAATTATTTTATAGCCTGCGCAGTGGGCTTTTTCGGCTTTATAAGAAGCACAGATATTACCGCCATACCACACAAAGATTGGTTTCCAGGAACGCTAATTCTAGGCGTTCTCTTTATTGTAGTTTTTTATTTAGCAGCCATCACCACCCAACGCAGCGGACTTTCGGTGGTATCTGTAGCTACTAAAATGTCGGTGGCAATTCCCGTTCTCTTTGGAATTCTTTATTTCGGAGAAGGCAGCGGCATCATGAAATCTATAGGAATTATACTTGCACTAGTGGCCGTTTATCTTAGCTCTGTTAAAAATAGAAGCGGAATTGCAATTAAAAAGGAGAATTTAATATTTCCAATCCTGGTATTTCTAGGTAGTGGAATTATAGATACCAGCATAAAATTTTTAGAAACAAGCTATGTTTCTAAGACTGAAGTTGCTCTTTTTTCTTCAACAATTTTTGCAATAGCAGGAAGCATAGGAGTTATTGTACTTATAATACAAGGCTTTTTAGGACGTCTAAGAGTTACAAAAAAGAACCTACTTGGCGGAGTTGCTTTGGGTATCCCTAATTATTTTTCTATTTACTTTTTGGTATTAGCATTAAGAAGCGAAGGAATGGAAAGTTCTACCGTATTTACTATTAATAATGTAGCTATTGTTTTAGTTTCTACACTGCTAGGAATACTTCTCTTTAAAGAACACTTAATTCCAAAAAATTGGATTGGTATTTTTCTTGCGGTAATAAGTATCATATTAGTAGCAACAAGTTAAGATCTATAAATTTTGAAAGACACTTATAAAAGCATTACTAAACCATCTGAAGAAGCTTTGTTTAAGGACAAGAATTCTAAATTTTTTGGCTATTCTTTTCCTATACATTCTGAAGACGAAGCCAAGATACATTTAGAGGAATTAAGAAAAAAACATCATCAAGCCAGACATTGGTGTTATGCTTGGCAAATTGGTAAAGAAGAACAAGATTATCAATTTAGAGCTAATGATGATGGTGAGCCTTCAAACTCTGCAGGCATGCCTATTTACGGACAAATCCAATCTTTTGAAGTTACTAATATCCTTATAGTAGTTGTTCGTTATTTTGGAGGTGTAAAACTTGGAGTAGGAGGTTTAATTAATGCCTACAAAACCGCAGCGCAAATGGCTTTGGAAGCCAGTAAGATTATTAAAAGAACTATAGACGAACGTTTTATACTTCAGTTTGATTATCCTGAAATGAATATCGTGATGCGGGTGATAAAGGAACACAGCTTAAACATCATCGAACAAGACCTTGGTTTAGATTGCAAAATCTATATTGCTATTAGAAAAAAGGATGTAGACACTATCTTTGAAAAATTCAAAGGAATTTACAAAGTGGAGATAAAAAAAATTGAAGATTAATCTTTCAATTTTTCTAAAAGCGATTTTGGACATCTTACAGGCCTTTTTGATACCGAATCCATAAATACTAAAACCGTAGAAGCAGTTGTTAATAACTGTCCATGCTGATTATAGATGTCATATTCAAAGGCAATTTTTACTCTTGGCAACTCTTTTAATCGCGTCTCAATTTTTAAAGTATCTTCAAAGTGTGCTGGATGTAAAAATTTAAAGCTCATTTCATAAACGGGCAACATAATTCCATCTTTTTCCATCGCACCATAAGAGATACCTAACTCCTCAAGCCAGTCTATACGGGCTAATTCCAAGTACTCTGCATAATTTCCATGATGCACAACTCCCATTTGATCTGTTTCTGCATATCGAACTTTAACATAGGTAAGATGACTTTTCATAGGTGTTTTATAGAGTTATTTGAGTTAGGTTTTGTACTTTCATACCAGAAAAGAAGTATGCATAAAATTTTATTAAAATTCAACCCATAAACGGTTTTTTTATTAGATATTTTGTTCACATATTTGTTCTACCAAGATTTGGAAGGATTTCGATCCCCGAAAAAGCAACCAACTACTAACCTATAAATAACCTGAAAACAAGCATGTCAAAAACTGCGCAATCAGTTTGGAATAGCTGTCTAGCTTTTATCAAAGATAACATTACACCCCAGGCTTACAAAACTTGGTTTGAACCGATACAAGCAGTAAAACTTACAGATTGTGCCTTGAGCATACAGGTTCCCTCTAAATTCTTTTACGAATGGCTGGAGGAACACTACGTTAAGTTACTAAAGGTTTCTCTTACCAGAGAATTAGGTGAAAAAGCTAAGTTGGTCTATGTTATTAAGATGGAGAACACCTACGGGAACAAACTTCCATTCACAGAGAAAATACCTTCAACACAAAGAAGCAATGTAGCTTCACAAGAAGTGGATGTACCTGTAAGGCATAAAAATCCAGAACTTAGAAACCCTTTTATAATTCCTGGAATTCGAAATGTAAAGATCGAATCTCAACTTAATCCAAATTATAGTTTCGAAAATTTCTTAGAAGGAGAATCTAATAGATTAGCAAGATCTGCAGGTTTAGCAGTTTCTAACAAACCGGGAGGAACTTCATTTAACCCATTATTGATATTTGGTGGGGTTGGATTAGGAAAAACTCACTTAGCGCACGCTATTGGAGTAGATATAAAAGATAAATATCCGGAGAAAACGGTTTTATATATTTCTGCTGAAAAATTTACTCAGCAATACATAGAATCTGTAAAGAAGAATAACAGAAATGATTTTATTCATTTTTATCAGATTATAGATGTTCTTATTGTAGATGATATTCAGTTATTATCTGGTAAAGCAGGAACTCAAGATGTATTCTTCCATATTTTCAATCATCTTCATCAAAACGGAAAACAGGTAATTTTAACCAGTGACAAGGCTCCGGTAGATATGCAAGATATTGAGCAACGCTTGCTATCTAGATTTAAATGGGGACTTTCCGCAGAATTGCAACATCCAGATTTTGAAACTAGAGTATCTATTATCAAGAATAAATTATATCGTGATGGTGTTGAAATGCCAGAAGATATTATTGAATTTCTTGCCAATAACATCAAGACCAACATTCGTGAATTAGAAGGAGCTATTATCTCTTTAATTGCTCACTCCTCTTTCAATAGAAAAGATATTACTTTAGAACTAGCTAAAAAAATAGTAGATAATTACGTTAAGAATACCAAGCGCGAGGTTTCTATAGATTACATTCAGAAGATTGTGAGCGATTATTTTCAGATGGATGTAGAAACACTTCAATCTAAAACTAGAAAGCGTCACATTGTACAAGCAAGACAATTAGCCATGTTCTTTGCTAAGAAGTTTACTAAAGCCTCTTTAGCCAGCATTGGAAGTCAGATTGGTAAAAGAGACCATGCTACGGTATTACACGCTTGTAAAACGGTGGATAATCTTGCTACTACAGATAAACAATTCAAGAAATTTGTTGAAGACCTCAACAAGAAACTTACTTTATAAATAAAGCAGTATGAAAACCAAAGTTTTGATGGTGTGTCTGGGAAATATCTGCAGATCGCCATTGGCCGAAGGAATTCTCAAATCTAAACTTACCAACAAAGATATTTCGGTAGATTCTGCCGGAACTGGAGATTATCATGTAGGTGATCTTCCAGATTCGAGATCTATAGCAGTCGCTAAGAAATACGATATAGATATTACCAATCAGCGCGGAAGACAATTCAAAGCTGATGATTTCAGTAATTTTGATTATATCTACGTAATGGATAATTTTAATTACAACGACGTGATCTCTTTAGCTTCTTCTGAAGAAGAGAAAGATAAAGTGAAAATGATCTTAAACGAAGTTTTTCCTGGAGAAAATGTAGATGTTCCAGATCCTTATCAAGGCGGACAGCAAGGTTTTGAAAATGTTTATAAGATGCTAGATGAAGCTTGTGATATTATTGCAGTAAAATTAAATGCTTAATTTTAGCTAAACCAATTATTAGAAATGTCTAACACTCCTTTTCAATTTTCAGGAAAATTATATTTAATCCCTACTACTTTGGGTACTTCTAATCCTATAGAAGTACTTCCTCTTTCTATCAAAAAGATCATTGAGAAAATAGATGATTATATAGTTGAAAATGAAAAGACGGCAAGAAAATCTATTAAAGATGTGGTTCCAAGTAAAAAGCAACCGCTCTTAAAACTAAATCTTCTGAATAAATTTACAGATCCTGCCTCATTAAGTTCCTTCTTAGATCCTTGTAAAGAAGGCTTAGATGTTGGATTGTTAAGCGAAGCTGGCTGTCCCGGAGTTGCAGATCCCGGTGCAGAAATTGTAAAACTCGCTCATCAAATGGGAATTCAAGTGGTTCCTCTTGTTGGACCATCTTCCATTTTATTGGCGATGATGGGAAGTGGAATGAACGGACAAAGTTTTACTTTTCACGGATACCTTCCTATAGATAAAAAAGAACGCAAGAATGAATTGAAGAATTTAGAAAGAATTTCTTCTGAGCGCAATCAAGCACAGATATTTATAGAAACTCCGTATAGGAATAATAAGTTATTAGAAGATATGACGCAGCAACTTCATAGCGCTACCAGATTGTGCGTTGCTTGTGATATCACTTTACCTTCCGAATATATAATTACCAAGTCTATTTCAGATTGGGGCAAAACAAAAGTAGACCTTCATAAAAGGCCTACTATTTTTATTATTCAGAAAGAGCTATAAACTAAGCTTGAAAAATTTCAGCTTTTGCTTTTCTTTCCGGCTTCACGAATGAAGTATCATATCCTGAAAATTTCTTCATATAATACCCTATCGTTGTACCAAAAGCATCGTTAAAAGAATTTGCTCCCCAACTTCTAAGATATTTCTTTACACTCCCTGGACCCGCCAAATGCGCAGCGGCTAAAATTCCAGATTCTGTAATTTTAATTCCATTGATGTTTTCTCCAACAAATCTTGCAATATCTCTTTTCAAGATCCATTTGTTTCTAGAAGCATTTGCATAAAATGCAGCTTCTTGTAATTCTGGAGTATTTAAAAATTCTTCGGTATTATAGACCCCTATCAATTTTAAAGTTCCCTTTCCAAATTGATATTTCCCTAAATACCCGTATTCATTAATTGATTTGTAATTACCTCTGGACTCTTTAAAGCCTACAGCTTCTTTAAATCCTAAATAAGATTTACCAAGAGCAGGTAAAACTTTAATTGCATTAACCTCGGCAACACTACTATCTGGTGTGGCTGCTACTGTATATTCCAAAACTTCATTGGAAGGTGTAGCATAAAAATCAAGGTTAGCTGCTTCTTTTGTAGAAAAGCTTAAAAAAATAGATCCCGCCAAGATTATTGGGAGAATTGAAATTTTTGCAACTTTTTTTCTCATAATGTTTTGATTCTGAAAGGTTGAATGGCTTACTAAAACGGCCCCTCTCAATTTCGCCGGGCAAATGTACAATAATTTTTAATAATTTGATTTACAGCATGTTAAACATTTATTAATATTGTTTTTACTGATAATCAATGACTTACAAAATATCAAAACGACTAATTTTAGTGTTTAGTATGCCACCTCCACAATAGCATGGCAATTGAGCCCAATTCAACATTAAAAACAGCTTCATTTTAAGCCATTTCTGCCTAAAATAGGAGCTTAAATAATTTAGCTCAATTCACAGAATATTTTCAAAAAAATTAAAATAGTATCTAAATTGCAGTGTTCATTTTGCCTTTTCTCTTTTAATTGTAGTATTACTCATAAAAAAAGCACCCCAAAGTGGAGTGCTTTATATCAAATACATTGTATTTGCTTAACGTTTTATGCCTTGCTTATTTACCCAGTTTACATAAGCTTGCTTATTACGATTATGTTCTTTTAAAGTTTTGGCAAATTTATGATAACCGAAATTCTCCACATTTGCTACAAAAAAGATAAAATCGTGCTTTTCGTAATTAAGCACGGCATTTATAGAAGAAATGTCCGGCATAAAAATGGGACCGGGAGGCAAATTGGTATACATATAAGTGTTGTAAGGAGAATCTAACGTAAGATCTTTATACAGTACTCTTTTAATAATAGTATCAAACGCTTGAGTTTTATCTTTAATGGCATAAATTACCGTTGGATCTGCTTCCAGTTTCATCCCTTTCTTAATTCTATTCATATAGACTCCAGCAACTTTAGGTCTTTCATCTACTTTTGCAGTTTCCTTTTGCACTATCGATGCTATAACTGAAACTTGTAAAGGTGTTAACCCAATTTCTTTAGCTTTATCTAATTTTTCCTGCGTCCAAAACTTGTTATATTCCTTTTGCATTCTGCTACGGAATTCTTTCGCCGATGTATTCCAGAAAAATTCATATTGATTCGGAATGTACATTGCAAGACCATTTCTATCTGTAAAATCATTTTCAGTAAGATATTGTGGATCCTTCATTGTTTCTAACAATGTTATGCTATCTGCTTCAATTTGCTTTGCAACTCTTCCCGCAAGATCTTCCAACCTTTCCTGATTATTAAAAACCACTTTAACAGGCTGATTTTGACTTCTAAGAACATTTACAAGATCATTATTGTTCATGTTCTTCTTCAGTAAATATTTCCCAGCCTTTACGTTGCCTACATAATTTTTCTTTTGAGCTACAGCATCAAAAGCATCTAAATCTTTTATTAACGCTGAAAGACTATCTCTTACCACAGAATAATTAGCTCCAGTTGGAATATATACAATAGAAGTATCGCTCTTAAATTTGGTATTGGGAGCAAAAATATTGTTGTAGACAGTGTAGCTGAAATATCCCAGCCCTAGTAGCCCTAAAAGGGCGATAATTAAAAGTATTTTTTTAATGTACATTGATCAATTGATATAAAATCTCGTCTTTAAATTTTCCGTTTATTAAATTCCAATCTTTTTTAATTCCCACTTTATCGAAACCACTTCTTTCAAAAAGTTGAATACTTGGTAAGTTATCTGAAGTTACATTGGCATACACCTGATGTAGATTTAAATGAACAAAACAATATTTACTCACTAAAGAAATTACCTCTGCCCCATATTTCTTTCTTCTATCTGCTTCTTTAATAATAAGAATTCCGATAGAAGCTCTTCTGTTTTTAGGCTCTAAATCAAAAATATCTACAAGGCCTATTGGAGTACCTTGAAGATCACAGATCATTAAGCGCAACTGCCTAACATCAAAAATATCTCTATGTGAATTTTGAAGATATTTTTTAATAAGAAATCTGGAGTAAGGCACTTTAGTGTCGCTAATTTCCCAAAATTTCTCAGTGTTTTCTACTTCAAGAATAAACTCTAAGTCTTCTGGTTCTAAAGCGCGCAAACGTACATTCTCCCCCGTTAATGTTAGCATTCCAGCATTCCTTTAAAAACCTGTACAGCAGGCCCTGTTAACCAAATGTTGGTATATCTAGTTTTGTCATTATCAAAACTTACCTCTAGATTTCCACCTGGAGTTGCAAGATGAACATTGTTTGAGGTTGTTTTGCCGGTGGCATGAGCAGTAAGCGCAACTGCCGTAACTCCTGTTCCACAAGAAAAAGTTTCATCTTCCACTCCCCGTTCATAAGTTCGTACTAAAAAGGAATTGGCATCGCTTTGTTGTACAAAATTGACATTTGCTCCACCTATATTGCTATAAATATCTGAATAGCGTATTTGCGAACCTAGTTCTTTTACATTAAGATCTCCAACTTCTTTAGAAAATTCAATATGATGAGGAGATCCCGTATCTAAAAATAAATGACCTTCATTTAAACCATCTGCAACTACATCCTGCATTTGTAAACTTACAGTGTCTCCCTTTACCCAGGCCGCATGTTCACCGTCTACGGCACCAAAGGTAGTTTTCTCTTCTATCATCTTTAAAAAATGAGCAAAAGCCACTATGCATCTTCCTCCATTTCCGCACATGGTGCTTGTTCTACCGTCAGAATTATAATAAACCATCTTGAAATCTTCTCCTTCAGTATTAGAATTTTCCAACAAGATCAATCCATCTGCTCCAACTCCAAATCTACGATGACATAGTTTTTGAACCAAAATGGTATCATTTTTGGAGAAATGTAACTGGCGATTATCAATCATGATAAAATCATTACCAGCGCCATGATATTTGTAAAAATCAAGTTTCATGAACCTTATAATTTGAGCGCCAAATGTACAACATTAAGTCCGATTTTTTTGGTTGTAAACAGGCCTTCATCTAATATTAAGACTTTATGGAAGACATTAATTTAATACAGTTTAGAGAATAAAAATAGAAACAGCATGAAAAAATTCGTAACATTTGTTGGAGCATCTATTTTAGGGGGTGTTCTAACTTTAGGTTCTTATCAAATTTTAATCAATGAACATCCATCCTTTCTACAAGGGCCAAAAAATCAGGAATCTCACTTAGTACCTGCTTCTTTTGAATCGCCAGATTATGGAACTAATGTAGATTTTACTGAAGCAGCAGAAAAAACAGTACATGCAGTAGTACACGTTAAGAATGTTGCAATATTCAAACAACCTCGAAATTTATGGGAATATTATTCGCAGAAAGGAGAGAATGAAAAAGCTTTAAGAGGAACCGGTTCTGGTGTAATTATAACTCCAGATGGTTATATAGTTACCAACAATCATGTAATTGAAGGTGCTAGCGAGTTGGAAGTAACTTTAAATAATAATAAAACCTATAAAGCCAAAGTAATTGGAACCGATACAAAGGCGGATATCGCTTTAATAAAGGTGGACGCAGAAGATCTAGATTATATACCTTTTGGAGATTCCAATAATGTGAAATTAGGAGAATGGGTATTGGCTGTTGGAAATCCTTTCAATCTTACCTCTACTGTTACCGCCGGGATTGTAAGTGCAAAAGCTCGAGATTTTAATAGCAACGACGGAACGCCACAATCTTATATTCAAACAGATGCTGCGATAAATCCAGGAAATAGTGGTGGTGCTCTAGTAAATATCAATGGTGAGTTAATTGGAATAAATACTGCTATTACCAGTCAAACAGGAAGTTATATTGGATATGGATTTGCCGTACCTTCTAATAACGCCAGAAAAGTAGTAGAAGATCTTATTGAATACGGAAATGTTCAGCAAGGAATTTTAGGAATTCGAGGCAGTGATGTAAACGAAAACATATCTAATGAGTTTGAATTAGGAATTTCTCAAGGTGTGTATGTAGGAGATGTAGATCAAGGTAGTGGGGCCTTTACTTCAGGAATTAAAAGAGGAGATGTTATTAGACAGATTGATAATATTGAAGTTCGAAAAATGTCTGATCTTTCCGGATACATTGGTTCTAAAAGACCTAATGATGTAGTTGCCGTAAAAATATTGAGAGATGGAGATGAGCAAACTATAAATGTAAAACTAACCAAATATGAAACTTTTGCTATAGAGCCAATAGGCTTAGAAATTACAAATGCTTCAAAAGCAGATTTGAAGAAATTTGATGTAAGTAGTGGAGTAAAAATAAGTCGTGCCTTAAAAGGTGATTCTCAATCTCAAGCCTTAATTGGAATCTTGATTACTAAAATCGACAATCAACATGTGAATAGCGTTGGCGATGTTAGGAAAATTATGAATATTAGAAATTCTTCAGAACCCATTAGCGTTACTTTTGTTAATACTGAAGGTGAAGAACAAACTTATATTTGGAGATAAACGCAGGATAATAAAGCAGTACCCACTCTTTTTAACGGTGGGTATTTTTTTTGAATAAATATTTTACGAAAACGTTTGAAATCTATACTTTTGCATCGTTTTTGAAACACACAACTTAATCTATTAAAAATGGGATTTAACGAAGTTTACGAAAAGGAACTTGCTTTTCAAGCCGACCGCAGACGCGCCTCGGTAGAATTCATTAAAATTATTAGCGATTTATGGTATGATAAATCAATCGAGCTGGTTTTATTTAGAAATCAACTTATCAATTTAAATGTAAGCGACATTTTGAATCTGCATGAGTATGCAGGAGAATTTGTTCAAAAACCTATTTCGATCTTCGATTCTGTAGAGATCGCACAGGCTATTAAAGATCTTGATCTTCCTCCGGCAAAATTGGATATTGGTAAGTTAACTTATGAATATCACATAGAGGATGTAGATTACAACAATGCCAAAGCTTTTATTTCAAATAAATTGAAAAAAGCGAAAGAATATAAAGAAGTAACACCTAAAGATGTAGTGCTTTATGGATTTGGGAGAATTGGTAGATTAGTTGCCAGAGAATTAATGACCAAAACCGGTAAAGGAAGTCAGTTAAGATTAAGAGCTATTGTAACTAGAGATCAGGTAGATGCTAATATCTTAGAAAAACGAGCTTCGCTTCTAAAAAATGATTCTATACATGGAGATTTTTCTGGAACTGTAACAATAGACGAAAAGAATTCAGCATTAATCATCAACGGTACTACCGTTCACATCATTTCTGCTAAAAATCCTGAAGAAATAGATTATACAGATTACGGAATTGAAGATGCATTAATTATAGATAACACTGGGGCATTTAGAGATAAAGAAGCCTTAACAAGACACTTATCTTGTAATGGAGCTTCAAAAGTATTATTAACTGCACCTGGAAAAGGAATTCCAAATATCGTACATGGTGTAAACCATAAAGATTACGATCCAGATGTAGAAGATATTTTCTCTGCAGCATCTTGCACTACCAATTCTATCGCTCCAATATTAAAAGCTGTGGAAGAAACTTTAGGAGTAGTTCATGGGCACTTAGAAACTATTCATGCCTATACCAACGATCAAAATTTGGTAGATAACATGCATAGTAAATACAGAAGAGGTCGTGCTGCCGGATTGAATATGGTTATTACTGAAACAGGTGCTGGAAAAGCTGTGGCTAAAGCATTACCTGTTTTTGAAGGAAAATTAACTTCGAATGCTATTCGTGTTCCTGTACCTAACGGGTCTTTAGCTATTTTAAATTTAGAAGTTCAGAGTGAAACTTCTGTGGAAGGTATTAATGATATCATAAAAAAATACGCGTTGGAAGGCGAATTGGTAGAGCAAATAAAATACTCTTTAGATAATGAATTGGTGTCTTCTGACATTGTAGGTTCTTCTGCTCCATCTATTTTTGATAGTAAAGCAACCATAGCAACAGAAGATGGTAAAAATATAGTATTGTATGTTTGGTATGATAACGAATATGGTTACAGTCACCAAGTTATTAGACTGGCAAAATACATTGCTAAAGTAAGACGTTTTACCTATTATTAGAAGATTTAGTAGTTTGTAAAAACCCGCCCTTAGAGGTGGGTTTTTTATTTTTAGCAGTTTATTAACTGATATTATGTAGGTTAAATCTCAAATTTGCTAAAACCCCTTCCATATGAGTGAAACTAAAAAGCGTAAAAAAAGAGATAAGAAAAGATACAATGTACCAATTCTTATTATTGTTATTCTACTCGCTATTAGAATTGCCATGCCTTATATTTTGAAGGACTATGTAAATAAGACTTTGAATAGTATACCTGGATATGAAGGTCATGTAAAAGATATAGATATTGCTTTGTGGAGAGGAGCTTATGTAGTTGATGGGTTGATCCTTCAGAAAACCGAAGCAGAAACCGACACTCCGGTTCTCGATTTCGAAAAAACCGATATTTCTATAGAATGGAAATCTTTATTAAAAGGAAAGATCGTAAGTGAGATTGAAATGCATAACCCTAAGTTTAATTACATTTTTGAAGATCAACAAAAAGAAGGACCAGATGGAAAAGCAAAAACAGAAGATTGGACCAAAGCACTTACAGATCTAGTACCCATAGATATTAACCACCTTTCTATACATAACGGAACCGCGAATTTCGTTCAGCTATCTTCCAGCCCAGACATTAATATGTTTCTTCAAAATATAAATTTAGAAGCTACCAACTTAAGTAACGTTGTAAACAGAGATAAAACCTTACCTTCAAGCTTGCACGCAACTGCGGTTTCTATTGGAGATGGTGATGTTACTTTAGATGGAGAATTAAATCTTTTAAAGGAAATTCCAGATATGGATATGAATTTTGCATTGAAAAAAGCTAATGTTACCGCGGTTAATGATCTTACTTTAAAATATGCAGGAGTAGATTTTGAAAAGGGCACTTTCGAGCTTTATAGCGAGGTTGCAATAGCAGACGGCTACTTTAAAGGCTATATAAAACCAATGTTCATCAATGCAGAATTGATCAGTAAAAATGATGAAGGCGGAATCTTTAAAAAACTATGGGAAGGCTTTGTAGGTACTTTTAAATTTTTATTAAAGAATCATAGTACCGATACTTTAGCAACTAAAGTTCCGCTAGAAGGAGATCTAAATAAAGTAGAATCGGAGCTTATACCTACTGTTTTCAACATATTTAAAAACGGATGGATACATGCCTTTGATGGAAGTGTAGATGAAAACATTAATTTTGGAGATGCAAAAAATCAAAAGAAAAATAATGATAAATAAAAATTTCATCCTTTTTCAAGTTATTGTGCCATTTCGGCAATAAGTTTTTTTCCTTTGCGTTGTGTAATTAATTTAACCAAAAACACCCAAATGAATAAAGCATTAATTTTTACTTTACTGTGTTTTACTACGGTAACTCATCTTAAAGCTCAGGATTATCAGGCTTCAGAAACCCCCATTAACGATGCCTTTACAAAACTTATTGAAGATTCTAACGATTATCAAGGCTATAAGGTGGTAGATTATAACGATCTAACTACCTTAAAGAAGAACACCTTAGAATTTATTTCATTTTTAAAGAATGAAATAACTACTCAAAAGAATTCTATCAATCAACAACAAGAAGAAACAGCAAAATTAAGAGCAGATCTGGAAGAAACTCAGCAAAAGCTGGCAGATGTAACCGCAGAGAAAGATGCCATTACCTTTTTAGGAATTCCATTTAGCAAAGGAAGTTATATGGCACTAATGTGGGGAATTGTTGCTGTACTTGTTATTGCGCTGTTATTTTTCATTTTTAGATATAAAAAAGGACACGCAGATACTTCTGAAGCAAGAAATAAATTATCTACTACCGAAAAGGAATTTGAAATTTATCGCGCTAAAGCCCTAGAGAAAGAACAAAGATTAGGAAGATTATTACAAGACGAGCGCAATAAATCGAGCGACAAATAAGGTTCTCTTCATAAAAATTATATTGTAAAGATATTTCTCATCTTTGCACCGGCAAACTAAGTTAACAATGCGAATAGATATTATTACAGTGGTTCCGGAAATTTTAACCAGTCCTTTTGAGGTCTCCATCTTAAAACGAGCCATAGAAAAAGGATTGGTTGAAATTCACTTACACAACCTTCGAGATTACGTTACCGATAATTATAAGCAAATAGATGATTACCAATTTGGTGGAGGTGCTGGAATGGTAATGATGATTGAACCTATAGATAAGTGTATTTCAAAATTACAATTAGAGCGTGATTATGATGAAGTTATATATATGACTCCAGACGGAGCTACACTTAATCAAAAAACAGCCAATACCTTATCTTTAAAAGAGAATATTATCATACTCTGCGGACATTATAAAGGGGTAGATCAAAGAGTACGAGATCAATTTATCACCAAAGAAATTTCTATTGGAGATTATGTTCTTTCTGGAGGAGAATTAGGAGCAGCCGTATTATGTGACACTATAATTAGACTAATTCCTGGAGTGCTAGGAAATGAAACCTCTGCACTTACAGATTCATTTCAAGATGACCTACTTGCACCGCCTGTATACACCAGACCTGCCGACTATAAAGGATGGAAAGTACCTGAGATACTTACTTCCGGAAATTTTCCGAAAATCGAGAGTTGGAGAGAAGAACAGTCTTACCTGAGAACCAAAAAGTTACGACCAGATTTGCTAGGGGAAGATTAATTAATTTAAAGGTTGTTTATATAGTTTTATTTTTTAATTTTGCACTCGTTTCTGAACCAACCTCTGGCGAAAACCGCGAATGTTGCTTTGGTATTATATTAAACTATCTATTATGGAATCGTTAATTAAATTCGTACAAGACGAATTCGTTGCAAAAAAAGATTTTCCTGAATTCTCTGCAGGTGATACTATCACTGTGTATTATGAAATTAAGGAGGGAGCTAAAACTCGTACTCAGTTTTTTAGAGGTGTTGTAATTCAAGTTAAGGGAACAGGAGTTTCTAAAACTTTTACAATCAGAAAAATGAGTGGAACTGTTGGAGTTGAACGTATTTTCCCAGTCAACTTACCAGCACTTCAAAAAGTTGAAATCAATAAGCGTGGAGCTGTAAGAAGAGCACGTATCTATTATTTCAGAGGACTTACCGGTAAAAAAGCTCGTATTAAAGAGCAAAGAAGAAGGTAATTACTTCCTACATGAATTATTAAAAGCCCCAAAATTTGGGGCTTTTTTGTATTTATATTTTAACACTAAACCCTTGTAAATTAGTGTGTTAAATTTTATTTATCTAAAATAAAAAGTGTAACTTTAAATGTATTTAAAAATCTATTGGAATGACAATAGGATTTCCAAGACTTAAATACTGTAAAGCAATATCTTTACATAGGTTTTTATCTTTATTTATTTGAATTGAAAAAGGTAAAAACGTTTTTGATATAATTATTTCGCGTTTGTGAGAAAATTATATCATGAGAAATAACGCACGTGTAAGCTAGTTTAATTGGCTTATAAAGATTTCAAAAATTAAACGGTAAAGCGTTATTTCATCAGAAGCTATTTCAATATACAAGGTATGTTGAAATAGCTTTTTTATTTATAAAATATTGTTATTTTCTATCACTTCCCTCCTATTCTGCTATGATAAAATAAGCAAAAATGCTATCTTCGCAAGGCTAAGTACGTTTAAGCCTTGTACTTATAAAATACCGAATCATTAATCTACACAGCGGCTTTAGAATATTTTCTATTCCAGAACTCCTGTGTTTAAAATAAAAACATATAATGACAAACCGATCAAAAATATTTTACACCAAAACAGATGAAGCTCCAATGTTGGCAACATTTTCATTCTTACCAATTGTTAGAAGCTTTACTGACACTTCTAATATTGATATAGAACCAACAGATATATCTTTAGCTGCTAGAATACTTGCAAACTTTTCAGATATACTTCCAGAAGATCAAAGAGTTCCAGATGCCTTAAAAATGTTAGGAAAATTGGTTTCTCAGCCGGAAGCAAACATTATTAAGCTTCCAAACATTAGTGCTTCAGAACCTCAATTAGAAGCAGCAATTAAAGAACTTCAAGCAAAAGGGTACAAATTACCAGATTATCCAGGAGAACCTAAATCTGATGAGGAAAAGGCTATTAAGCAAAAATATGATAAGGTAAAAGGTAGTGCTGTAAATCCTGTTCTTAGAGAAGGAAATTCAGATAGACGTGCACCTAAAGCTGTAAAAAATTATGCAAAACAAAACCCTCACTCTATGGGTAAATGGGATGCAAATTCTAAAACACACGTTTCTACAATGAAAAGCGGAGATTTTTATTCCAATGAAAAGTCGCTTACGTTAGATGCTGCTAATACCTTGAAAATTGAATTAGAAGATACTAAAGGAAATAAGCATGTGCTTAAAGACAATCTTAAAGTATTAGATGGTGAGATTATAGATGCCACTGTAATGAGCAAGAAAGCGCTGCTTAGATTTTTAGAAGCTCAAATTGCAGATGCTAAAGATAAAGGAGTGTTATTCTCTCTTCATATGAAAGCAACAATGATGAAGGTGTCAGATCCAATTATCTTTGGTCACGCTGTTCGTGTTTTCTTTAAAGATGTTTTTAGTAAACATGCTGCAACATTGGATAAATTAGGGGTGAACGCAAATAGCGGACTTGGAGATTTATTAGAATCCATAAAATCTTTACCTGTAGATGAAAGAACTGCTATTGAAGCAGATTTAAAATATGACTTTGAGCACGGTCCAGATCTTGCCATGGTAGATTCAGATAAAGGCATCACCAATTTAAATGTGCCAAGTGATGTAATTATTGATGCTTCTATGCCTGCAATGATTAGAACTTCAGGAAAAATGTGGAATGCGGAAGGTAAGAAACAAGATACCAAAGCTGTAATTCCAGATAGTAGTTATGCAGGAATTTATCAAGCTACGATAGAATTCTGTAAGAAAAATGGAGCTTTTGATCCTACTACCATGGGAACAGTTCCTAATGTAGGACTTATGGCTCAAAAAGCTGAAGAGTACGGTTCTCACGATAAAACATTCGAGATAGAAAATGAAGGAACTGTAAGAGTTTTAGACGCTTCAGGAAAAACATTATTAGAGCATCCGGTTGAGGCTGGAGATATTTGGAGAATGTGCCAAGTTAAAGATGCACCAATTCAAGACTGGGTAAAATTAGCAGTAACACGAGCAAAAGCTTCTGGGATGCCAGCTATTTTCTGGTTAGATGAAAATAGAAGTCATGATTCTGAATTGATCAAAAAAGTAAATACTTACTTAAAAGATCTTGACACAGATGGATTAGAAATCAAGATCATGTCTCCTGAAAAAGCAACCGAATTTACGTTGAAAAGAGTAAAGGATGGAAAAGATACCATCTCTGTTACTGGAAATGTTTTAAGGGATTACTTAACCGATCTTTTTCCAATTTTAGAATTAGGAACAAGTGCCAAAATGTTATCTATAGTTCCATTGATGAAAGGGGGAGGCTTATTTGAAACCGGTGCCGGTGGATCTGCTCCAAAACACATTCAGCAATTCTTAGAAGAAGGTCATTTACGTTGGGACTCTTTAGGAGAATTCTTAGCGCTTGCTGTTTCTCTTGAACATTTAGGAGAGAAATTTAATAATCCAAAAGCTTTAGTACTTTCTGAAACTTTAGATCAGGCAACCGAAATGTTCCTTAAAAATGATAAATCTCCTTCAAGAAAAGTAAACGAACTTGACAATAGAGGAAGTCATTTCTATCTAGCTCTTTATTGGGCACAAGAACTTGCCAAGCAAGATAAGGATGCCGATTTGAAAGAACAGTTTACTAAAATTGCTGAAGATCTTTCTTCTAATGAAGAGAAAATACTTCAAGATCTAATTAATGCCCAAGGACATGCTGTAGATATTAAAGGATATTATTATCCTAATGAAGAATTAACAAGTGAAGCAATGAGACCAAGTGCTACTTTAAATAAGATTCTTGGATACTAATTAAAATAATAAATAAGATTATATCTAATCCCTGATGAGAACCATCAGGGATTTTTTTATTTTCGATAAATATTGCTGTTAATTTTATACAACATAAATTATATCATTGTCGCCACTAATTACAATAATCATCCCGATATTTAATAGAGAACATCTTATAAAAGAAACTCTAGATGCTGTTCTAAAACAAACCTATAAAAATTGGGAATGTATTTTAATAGACGACGGTTCTGTAGATGCATCCGTAAAAATAGCTAAGGAGTATGCAAATTCAGACAATAGATTCAAAGTTCTTCAAAGATCTGAGAGAAGACGGAAAGGAGCTGCAACATGTAGAAATATTGGTATTGAGAATTCCAATGGTTCTTATATTCAATTTTTAGATTCAGATGATCTTTTAGAGTCTAATAAATTAGAAAGTCAAATATCTAAATTGAACAAATCTGATAATTATACTTTGTCAACTTGTAAATGGGGTAGATTAGATAAAGGCATGGAGCATCCTAAGAAGTACGAAAAACTTCCAATATATAAAGATTTCAAAAATCCTTCTCATTTATTAAAGATCTTTGGCACTAAAGAAACATTCTTTCCTGTTCATTGTTACCTTACTCCTATTCAGCTAATAAACAAAGCTGGTAAATGGAATGAAGAATTAACCATTAATGACGATGGTGAATATTTTTCTAGAGTATTATTAAAGGCTGAACAAATAATCTTTGATGATCATACGTATGCCATCTATAGATCAGGTTCAGGAAATAGATTAAGTCAAACTGAAACCAATGAGCAGATCCGGCAATATATTAAAAGTTGGAATAGTATAGATGAATCCATTCAAATGGCTCTTGAAACTAAAAATCATACTTATATTATTCATGCGAAGACCTTATTATATTACAAGATCAAGAATACTCATCCAGAACTTATCTCAGAATACAGTCAGTTTTTCAAGAATCGAAGAAGTTTTATTGAAAACATGTTTTTCAAGATTATAAATAGAATTCAACGAAGCTAAAGACTTTGCTAACATTACAATCAATTTAGTAACTATATCACTATAAATCTTATATTTACTACAAAAATTAGATTGCGCACTTTCATTTCAATTTTATTTTTCTTCAGTATTTTCTCATCTTATGCTCAAGAAACGTTATCTATTAATGGCATCGTAAAAGATTCTGCTAGTAATGAAACGCTATACGGTGTAAATATTTTGGTAATAGATGCCAATTTTGGAGCTGTAACCAACGAATATGGATTTTACTCCTTAAAATTACCTCCCGGAAAACATAAGGTAGTCGTATCGTATTTAGGATATGAACAAAGATCAATAGAAGTTGATCTCTCAAAGAATATCACTCTGAATTTTTCACTCTCAGAAACTTCAGAAAGTTTAGACGAAGTGGTTATTACAGACGATTCTGAAAAACTGAATATAAGAAAACCAGAAATGAGTGTTACTAAGTTAGACATTAGTACCATTCAAAAATTACCGGTTATTTTTGGAGAGGTAGATGTGGTTAAATCATTACTATTACTCCCTGGGATCTCCAATGCTGGTGAAGGTTCTTCAGGATTTAATGTAAGAGGAGGAGCGGTAGATCAAAACTTAATATTATTAGATGAAGCTACTATTTACAATTCATCTCACCTATTCGGATTATTTTCTGTCTTTAATCCCGATGCTATTAAGAACATAAAACTTTATAAAGGTGGAATTCCATCAAAATTTGGAGGTAGGGTTTCATCGGTATTAGAAATTTTTCAGAAAGACGGAAACAGTAAACAGTTTAAAGCCAATGGCGGAATTGGATTAATTTCTAGCAGGATACTTGCTGAAGGGCCTATTGTGAAGGATAAAAGTTCATTTCTTGTTGGAGGAAGAAGTTCTTACGCACATCTTTTTTTAAAATTAACAGATAATGAAAATGCTGCATATTTTTATGATCTCAATACAAAACTCACCTTTAGATTAGATAATAGTAACAGCATCCTATTTTCAGGATATTTTGGTAGAGATGTTTTTAATATTAGTCAAAGCTTCAAGAACACCTACGGAAATGCAGTTTTCAATTTAAGATGGAATCACGTATTAACAGATAATATATTTACCAATCTTTCTGTGATTTATAGTGATTATTATTACGGACTTACGTTAGATTTTGTTGGTTTTAATTGGAACAGCGGTATCAAAAATTTAAATTTTAAGTATGATTTTAATCATTACATTAATGATAATCTCAACTTAGATTATGGAATTCAAAATACATATTATGAATTCAATCCAGGAGAAATTGAACCAAGTACTTCCACTTCTGGAATTATAGACTATAAGCTTACTAAAAAATATGCTTTTGAAAGCGCCCTATATGTTTCTGCTGAACAAAAATTATCCAACAACCTTTCAGCAGAATATGGACTTAGATTCAGCAACTTTTTCAGATTAGGGCAATCACAACTCAATCTATATCAAAATGACCAGGCAGTTAATTTTAATGATGCTTTTAAAATATACGAAAAGGCAAAACCTATTGGTTCTACCTCCTTATCTAAATCTAAAGTAGAAGAATATTTTAATGCATTAGAGCCTAGAGCTTCTCTTGCCTATAGCTTTAGTGATAATGAATCTGTAAAGCTTAGTTACAATAGAATGAACCAATATTTACATCTTATAACAAACACAAGTTCTCCAACTCCTTTAGACATTTGGGCGCCCAGCGGAAAATATATCAAGCCGCAAAAACTAGATCAAATTGCAGCAGGCTATTTCAAGAATATTTTAGAAGATGATTATTCTCTAGAAATAGAAGGATTCTACAAGATCATTAAAAATAGAATAGATTATATAGATGGAGCAGATCTTATCGCAAATAATGCAATAGAGCAAGTAATCCTTCCTGGAAAAGCAAGAGCATACGGATTAGAATTTCTGTTTAAAAAGAATACAGGCAGGTTTACAGGATGGCTGGCTTACACCCTTTCAAGATCTGAACAAAAGACACCGGGTAGAACTCCGCTTGAAACCGGAATTAATAATGGAAGTTGGTATAAGACCGCGTATGACAAAACCCATGATATTTCTATTATTGGGAGTTATGATTTAAATGCGAAATGGCAATTAAATTCAAACTTTGTATATCAAACTGGATTACCAACAACATACCCAAGTGGACAATATAGATTTGAAAGTCTTGTTATACCAGTATATTCACCGAGAAATAGTGAAAGACTACCAGCCTACCACAGGTTAGACATTTCTGCCACCTATACCCCAAGTAAGAATGCAGGAAGGAATTATAAATCTTCTTGGAATTTTGGCATCTATAATGTCTACGGAAGAAAGAATGCTGTATCATTAAACTTCAGAAATAACAGTGATACCGGAAATAATGAAGCGGTTAGATTATCACTATTTGGTGTGATACCATCTGTAACCTATAATTTTAAATTTTAGGAAATGAAAATACTTAAATTTACGTTGCTCATATTTTCCTTTCTATTATTCTCATGCGAGGATGTGGTAGATGTAGACCTAAAAACGTCTGAACCTAGATTAGTAGTAGAAGCATCTATTATTTGGCAGCAAAACACATTAGGCAATAGCCAAGTTATTTATCTAACCACAACCGCTCCTTTTTTCGGTGAAGAAATTCCACCGGCTACTGAAGCAACAGTGGAGATCATTTCAGAATCAGGAGTTCGATATCAATTTAACGAAGTAGATGAAGGGGTTTATAAGAATGATAATTTTGATCCCGTATTAAATTCTAACTATACTTTAAATATTGAATATAATAATGAAATGTACACCGCTACCGAAAATTTAAAACCGGTAGTAGCTATAGAGGAAGTTTCACAATCTAAAAATGGAGGTTTTAGCAGTGATGAATATGAGCTAAAAGCTTTTTATACAGATCCTGCTAAAGAAAAGAATTTCTATCTTTTTAGGTTTTCTTTCGAAGATCTTTCTATTCAAATCTATGAAGACGAGTTCACTAATGGCAATAGAACCTTCGCTTATTTTTCAAATGAAGATTTAGAGGTGGAAGACAAAGTAAATTTTGAAATTCAAGGTATATCAGAACAATTCTATAATTATCTTTACATATTAAGCTCACAGGCTGGAGATAGTAACGGAAGTCCATTTCAAACTCAGCCTACCACGGTTAGAGGAAATTTAGTGAACACCACTAATCCCGAGAACTTTGCTTTTGGATATTTTAGATTATCACAAGCTAATAATACAACGTATACCATAAAGTAATTTACAGAATACCAAATCTAGCTATTAATGAAACATACCAACAAAGCGCTTTTAGGAAAAGGAATTAAATATTTAGCTGGAGCATTACCGCTTACATTAATAGGTCCTTCCGTTTTATACAGCGCCTTCAACAATCAAGACCATCCATTATATATTGCAGTACTTATTTTAGGAGTATTAGCTTGTATAGGTGCGATGTTTCTAATGTTCAAGGGCATTAGAACCTTGGTTCGTTCTTTATTTGATTAAGAATAGTGCGTCCCGCTAAACCTGATGGTTTATCGCCGGGCTTTTCGCGCTACGCGGTAGCTTGCTCCAATCCCTGGCCGAGTACTCACAAACATATACTACTATAA
>Ga0209309_10000523_pt1 | contig 44854 bp, 41 predicted proteins | sample COGITO_mtgs_1204_2_FD_184807 | JGI IMG/M metagenome (GOLD analysis project Ga0209309, IMG submission 184807) | Pelagic marine microbial communities from North Sea - COGITO_mtgs_120412 (SPAdes) (version 2) | ecosystem: Environmental > Aquatic > Marine > Epipelagic ... | reverse complement strand
GATATTCTTCATCCAGGCTTTCAGCAGCAGGCTCGTAAGGCAGTGCAGAGATCCAAGCACGACCATCTTTCTTACCGTAGAACTCAACGCCCTTACCTTTTTTGACGTAAGGATCATAACCTTCACGGTAGCGCTATTTTGTCTCTTTACCGTTCACAACAGGCCAGCGGAGACCGCGTTCCTCGTGGTATGTATCAAAGTCAGCAAGGTCATGGGGTTTACCGCGTCCAAACGTTGCGTACTCTTCAAACAGGCCTTTTTGAACGTAGAACCCAAAGTCCTTGTACACATGGTTGTCATATTCTTTATGCGTCTCGCTCAGCAGATACATATTCACCTGGCCGTTTTTAAACAAAACATCACAGAGTGTTTTGCCGGCGAGTTCAGGCTTCTTTGCGATCAAATCTGCCGACCAAACGTCTTCAACTGTGAAGCGTTTTGAAAATTCCATGATCTGCCACAAATCTTACTTGGACTAGCCCGGTGTAGGCACCAATTCATGCCAGAACTGTGTGCGACGTTCGGCGTTACCATAGGCGCCTTCTTTTTCCACCCACATCGCTATTGGCAATACTGAGACTGCTGCCTGAGCGGTATTCGTTGGATAGGCATCTGAGACGAAAATAAAGTTATCGGGATTACGATAACCAGGCAGCGTCTCTTCTATCATGTTTGGCGCAGCTTGCATATTGTTGTTCACCTGCACCCAATACGCGTTGAGCTTGCCATCTTTAAGCATGCGGTTTTGTTGCACAGCATGATAGCCAGGCTTTGCAGGAATCGTGCCTTCAGGCAGCTTCCATATTTTTTCAGCATAAGTCCGGTGCTTAGGGTTTTTTACAACCATGTCTGCGGGCAAGCGGTGTGAGAATGTTCCCACTTCCCTGGCCGTACCACATGCAGAAGGCTGACCTATAAGCGAGAATGGGCGGTTACCCCGTCGGAAATTCCTATGCTTCTCGACAAACTCTTTGTTCACTTTACCTGTCGAAATAATATGTTGCGCAATCTATATCGACAATTACCATGTACGGGACAATTTGGGGCGGAAGATCCTCTAGTCGAAATTCCAATAAAGACGACGCAAACTTACTGTCACGCACACGATCCCAATACTCAAAAACGTCCATCAGATATGGTTTCGTGATATCAGAAATATCGACCTATTCTGTTTGAATCCACTGTCCTGGCTTCAGGTCCTCAGCACTCCATCTCATCATAAAACCCTCAAAACACGAACATTAGAAATAGCCCTTTATTATTTTAAACATCATACAGCTTTATACATTGTTGCGTAATTAGTCATCACAAAAGCAAGAATGAGTAATAACCATGTAGAGACGCGGGTTGCCTCAAAGATCGCCGCCGTTTAATTTGATCCCATCACATCAACCAAGCTGGATCACATTTATGTTTTCTGATCGCAACGTCGCTGACATTTTTCCAACACCCTTATTCAGCTATCAGGTTGAAGACAATGATGGTTTTAACGCCTATGTATTGGACTTCATTGAGACCGTGCGAAAAGAAGAAGGCTGGGATGAAGCAAGCTTGGCGGGCAAAGAAGAGACGTTAGAGCACCTTCAGAGTGCAGATCAACTTCACCATCGCAAAGACGCAAAGCGATTTGTCGATGTTGGCATGGCGGCAACGCATGAAGTCCTCGATTTTCTTCGCTATAAATTCGACGACGTGCAGATGACAAGCTTTTGGTTCAATGTCTCAAGGCCTGGCTATTCACATAGAAATCACGTGCACCCCAACAATATCCTGAGCGGTGTTTATTATCTCAAAACGTCGCCTGATTGCGGTGACATTGTCTTTGATGACCCTCGACCACAAGCCAACGTCTTGCTCCCAGATGCAAAAGAAGTGACGACCTTTAACAGTCACATTTATTCTGTAACACCAGAGGCAGGCCAGCTTGTCATTTTCCCATCCTGGCTGGCACACAGGGTTGCTGTGAACCGCAGCAAATCTGAACGTATCAGCCTAAGCTTTAATGTCATGATCCGGGGTGAGTACGGATTTAATAGAGCCTATTCTTAAACCGCCCCAAAAGGGTACGAGGTCAAAGTCATGAATAATCGCGGAGTCCATACGTTTTTCCCAGTTGCTGTTCAAACAACTGAGGTAGAGAACGCAGCGCAATTGAACAAGAGTATTATTGGAGAGATCGCAGAAATCCAAGGAACTGTGCCAAACAGCCTCCCCGACGCTTGGAGTTGCAATCTATATACAACAATCACAAGTGGCATCAACTTGTTAGAGCGTCCTGCATTTAAATCGCTTCAGCAGCATATCTTCACCGAGGCCAATGCATTTTCAGAAGTTTACGGTCTTGATTTTGGCAATCATCCTCCCCGCATTACAGAGTGCTGGGTGAACGTCTATGGCCAAGGTGACTCCCAAGAAGCACACAATCATTCCAATTCAGTAATCAGTGGCATCTATTACGTTGCTGTACCTGAAGGATGTGGAGAACTCCTTTTCCATTCCCCAATGAGTGATTCAATGCTCGAGCCACCAACAACAGCGCCAAACAACATCAACACACCGATGGTCGCACTCAAGCCTAAAGCCGGCGAAATGGTCATGTTCCGAAGCTGGTTACGCCATAGTGTAAAGCCAACACGGGGCAAGGAAGAGCGTATCAGTATTGCCTTTAATATTACGATGTAAGGCTGCGGAAAGTTATAAAATCCGCCGTGGCACAACGCTCAACGAATGATGCCAGCTGGCGCTTTAACGCCATGTCAGACTTCTTGTATCCCGCGAAAGTATAGGCAGCGTTTAAAGTACGTTTGCCGTCAAAGGTTTCCAGGAATTTCGTCCCGACTTCTGTTGTCTCCACATGAATGTCAGGCTCCCCATGAACCCGCCAGGTAATACGGAATGTCTTTCGGTCAGTGTTCGGACGCTCAACAGCAAGGCTATACGAGAGTATCGAAATTGTCGTATCCCATGCCTTTAAGCCCAAATCAATTTCATAGCGTGACCGATATTTTGACGCATGACATGCAATGAACGTGTGCTTTTTTACAGAAGCACTATACAGCTCTACAGCCGATCGTTGCTGGATATCAGGGAGCTTCTTAAAGGTTGCCGGAGAGATGTTTTCCAATGGCGTAAACATTGGATCAGTCCGCCCGGCAAACAACAACATCTGAAGCTTTAAGTCAGCAGATGCCAGGAATTCATCAACCTCATCAAGGGAATACGCACGGTCCTGAAGATGCAGAAGCAAATCAACAAGACCTTCATCATCTTGCCAATCTGGATGTAGATGCCGCACGCCATGAAACGGATGCGAGGCAGGAATATTCTCAACCAGGTCGCGGATTTTATGAATATCTGAGTGTGTTACTTTCAGAGGGTCGATCTGAATCGTTTGGAACAAGGCCTGCAGCATGTAAACGCCCGTGCGACCGTGCCGCCCATATAACATCAGATGCATTGCACCATCTGACCTCAGCACATTTTTAAGCGCTGCCAATCCGGCTTCAGGGTTTTCAAGATGGTGCAGCACCCCCGTGCAGATGACGAGATCAAAGTCTTGCTTAAGTGTCGTGACCTCTTCAATGGCACATTTTTTAAGTGTCAGGTTTTTTGCATCAATACGATCCGCCAGCCGCTTCGTCTCTGCGAGACTATTGTCTGAGATATCCGTCGCAACGATCCTTGCATCGGTATGCTCGCAGCAACCTGTGCGGCTTGCTGGGTGCCACAGCCCGCAAGCAATATATCCAGGCCATCGGTCATCTCATCATGTGGCCAATATAAATGGAAACTCGGATTAGGTGATTCCAGCAGCCATGCTTCACCACTGGCATATGCTTTAAAATCTTCATCAACCTTTGGATATGGGTGGCGTTCGTACATCTCAGCGACACGATCTCGAACGGTTCTTATTTCAGTCTTATTCATCGTTAACGACAATCGCCATAAATCAATAGGATGGGCCTAATATCTGAGGTGTGAACCTTTCTCGAAGATATAATATCCGTTATCGTTTGGCTAATAGGATTCTTGTGTTTCCGTGCGCCTTGTCAGAAGAAGAAATATGTCACTACAGACTGAATTAAACCTATTAGAAGAATTGATGAAGCAAGGGCGTCTTAATGAGGCACGCTCTAAGATCACAGCCATGCTAGCCCACACGCCTGACGAGCCCGGCGTCCTGCATGCACACGCCGTTATCATGTGGCAATCATCTCATAATGACGCGGCCATTGCCTCAATGAAAAAAGCTGTTGAGCACGCACCCGAGCCTGTGGCGCTATTGATGCCGTTGGCGCAGATGCAACATGGTATCGGCGATCTCGACGGCGCACTAGTTTCACTCCGTAATTTGGTAAAACACACCCCAGACAATCCAGAATCTCTAATTAATCTAAGCGGGCTTTTAATTGAAGCGAACCGCAACGAAGAGGCCCTCGACGTTCTCAGCGCAGCGGTAAAAACGTTTAGCAATATCGCGGACATTCATTTTAATTTAGGCGTTGTACAAAAGCGTCTGCATCAGCTTACTCCTGCAGCTGAATCGTACCTAAGCGCCGTCAAACTTGCGCCCGAAAATCCACATTTTTGCCTCTCTCTCGGCTGCGCCTTGATAGATGTCCAAGATTATTTAAGGGCGGTTGAGACACTTCGTCCTCTAGCAATAAAATACCCTGACAATGATGACGTTGCCGATCGCCTAGGCTTTGCCCTTACCCAGTCGGGTAAGTCCGAAGACGCCATTGACGTTTATAAGAAACTGGCCGCAAAGCACCCTGCCAACACAATGGCAAATGAACGTCTAATGTATAACCAGATGCAACTTGGTCATTGGCAAGATGCTCAAAAACAGTGTGAAACTATCCTTAACCTTGATCCGGGGAATATTGGAACGCTCGGCTATCGTAAATTTATTCTTGATGAAACCGGCAGCGCACGCGCTGAAGATGACCTGTATAACATCGAGGCATGGATTAAACGTCAGGCTATTACGCTACCAGATGGTTACAAAGATCTGGATCATTTCAATGCGCAACTTGCTGGTGACATTCTTGCCGCGTCCCTAAACGGTCAAGAGACTTTGGCGATCTCATGCCATAACGGAAAAATTGTCGCCGACCTGAAACAGTGCGAGGGCGCAGCCATTGCCGCATTTGTCGCAGCCATCAGCGAAGCCATGGCATCATATGTTAAACAGTTTAAGCCTCCTGCAGATACGTCTTGGAGCTCGAATAAGCCAGACGATTGGGAAATCTATATTTGGTCGACCGTACTGAATGACGGGGGGTATCAGGATTCACACATGCATCCGTCTGCATGGGTATCGGGTGTTTACTATGTAAGTTTACCTCAAAGCATGGGTAATAGTTCATCCAGTCATGATGGTTGGCTGGAATTTGGCGAAGCCCCAGCACGTTTTAATCTCTCAGCACCTGCCAAGACTCAAATAATAAAACCTGAACCAGGGCTTATCGTGTTCTTTCCATCTTACTTTCATCACCGCACCATCCCGTTCAAAAGCACTGATCACAGGATATCTATTGCTTTCGATCTGGAACCTCGGCAAACAAGCAGATGAAACCTCTGGAAACAATCTTTGACTTGGCTGTCCGAGCCCCATGTGGCAAACGGATTGCCATATTCTTACGTGATCAGGATGTAATCGTTTCACCATGACAGCACGACGCACAGCCGCCATCGTTCTTGCCGCCGGTCACGGCACGCGAATGAAATCAACCAAGCCGAAGGTTATGCATTCGATTGCTGGCCAGCCCATGGTTTTGCGCGTCTTAGCGACGCTAGAGCGCGCTGGGATCGATCAGATATGTGTCGTGATTGGCCCCGATATGGACGATCTCACCAGCACCGTCGCACCACATAAAACTGTCGTACAGAAGGATCGCCTCGGAACAGCACATGCAGCTTTATGTACAAAAGAGGCCTTTTTAGACGATTTTGACGATATTTTGGTGCTAAATGGCGATAACCCGCTAATTCCTGAAAATGAGATTATAGCTCTTTTGGACGCTCGCCAGGACAAGAGTGACCCTGCTGTCGTCGTCCTTGGTTTTAACGCCGCTGATCCTGGGCCTTACGGCCGCATGGTGTGCGACACAGACGGCGCATTGGTGCGCATTGTCGAAGCCAAAGATGCAACTCATGAAGAGTTAACAATCACATTGTGTAGTTCCGGCATGATGGCACTTGATGGCCGTATTGCGTTCGATATGCTGACCAAGATTGATAATAAAAATGCTGCAGGGGAATACTATCTCCCCGACGTCATCTCTGTTGCTCAATCGATGGAACGGACATGCACTGCGATTGAAGGCAATGAAGCTGATTTGCAGGGGATCAATTCCAGAGCAGAGCTGGCGCGGGCAGAAGCCTATGTGCAATCACAATTCAGGCTATCCGCGATGGCAGGTGGGGCAACGCTGGTTGCTCCCGAAACTGTTTTCTTCAGCTTTGATACGCTTGTCGGTCAGGATGTCATGGTTGAGCCCAATGTTGTATTTGGTCCTGGTGTCCAAATCGCAGATAACGTTACGATAAAGAGTTTCTGTCACCTTGAAGGCGCAACCGTTGCGTCTGGCGCAATTGTGGGTCCGTTTGCCCGCTTGCGGCCCGGCACCGATCTTGGTGAAGATGTAAAAATTGGTAACTTCGTCGAAGTTAAGAACGCAACCTTTGGCACCGGCGCGAAGGCGAACCACCTCAGCTATGTTGGCGATAGTGACGTTGGACAAAATGCCAATATCGGCGCAGGTACAATTACCTGCAATTATGATGGCGTCTTCAAATGGCGCACAACGATCGGTGAAGGTGCTTTCATTGGATCTAACTCAGCCTTGGTTGCACCAGTAAAGATCGGCGATGGCGCGGTTGTTGGTGCTGGCAGCACGATTGCCAAAGATGTCACCGGCGATGCGCTTGCTGTAACACGCGCACCTCAACGTGAAATTAAAGACTGGGGCCGGCAAACTTTCGAGAAAAAGAAAGCTCTCAAAGCCAAAGGGGAAAAAGGCTAATGTGCGGCATTATTGGCATCGTTGGTAACAACCCTGCAACACCGCGTCTCCTCGAAGCCTTAAAGCGGCTCGAATACCGAGGCTACGATTCAGCTGGGATTGCGACGCTTGTAAACGGTGGTATTGATCGCCGCCGTGCCGAGGGAAAACTCGTAAACCTCGACGCGCGTATTACTGAAACGCCCCTCTCTGGCACCACAGGTATTGGCCACACACGCTGGGCAACCCACGGTATTCCGAACGAGCAAAACGCACATCCGCACGCAACTGACAAAGTTGCCATTGTTCATAATGGTATCATCGAAAATTTTGCTGAGCTAAGAGCAGAAGCCGCATCAGCAGGCTGTAACCTTGCATCAGAAACAGACACTGAAGTCATCGCACATTTGGTCACACTGCAACTCAACAAAGGCCTGAGCCCAAAGGATGCGGTTTTTCATACGCTCCAACGCCTACAAGGCGCATTCGGACTTGGGTTCATCTTCGCAGGCGAACACGATTTGATGATTGCCGCGCGCCAAGGTAGCCCGCTTGCGCTCGGCTTTGGTGATGATGAAATGTATTTGGGCTCAGACGCATTGGCGCTAGCCCCACTGACCAATCGCATTCTTTATATGGAAGACGGCGACTGGGCCGTGTTGACGTCAAACTCCGCCGATGTTTATGACGTCGAGGGTAATCCTGTTGAGCGACCGATCCGCCTGACCGAGTTATCAGGTGCTGCCATTGGAAAAGGTGGTTATGAGCACTTCATGCTCAAGGAGATTTATGAGCAGCCGCAAGTCATCGGTGACACGTTGCATTCTCTGGTCAATCCGGCTGAGCGTCGGATCATCATGCCAGACACGGACGTTGATTTATCCAAAGCCGAGAAACTTACATTGATCGCATGTGGCACTTCTTATTACGCTTGCATGACGGCAAAGTACTGGTTTGAAAGTTTGGCGCGGATCCCTGTTGAAGTTGATATCGCGTCTGAGTACAGATACCGCGATTCCGTCCCGCCAGAAAACGGTGTTGCGGTGTTCATTTCTCAATCAGGTGAGACCATCGATACATTGGCAGCGCTACGCCACGCCAAATCAATGGGCCAAAAAATCCTATCGATTGTGAATGCGCCTGAAAGCGCCATCGCACGCGAGTCCGATGCGGTCTTGCAAACTTTGGCCGGTCCAGAAATCGGCGTCGCCTCAACCAAGGCATTCACAACACAATTAACTGTTCTTGCATGTCTCGCCGTTGCAACGGCCGAAGCACGTGGCACCATTACGCAAAAAGAAGTTGGAAATATTGTTGGCGCTTTAACTGAAATCCCTGCGCGCGCTGCAGAAGTCCTCAATCATGATGATGCTATTCGTGAATTAGCCGTCAGTATAGCAGAAGCCCGTGATGTCCTTTATCTGGGTCGTGGCACAAATTATCCCATCGCCCTCGAAGGCGCACTCAAGCTTAAAGAGATTTCTTATATCCATGCTGAAGGATATGCAGCAGGTGAAATGAAGCACGGCCCTATCGCGTTGATCGATAAAGATGTGCCGATCATTTGCATCGCCCCTGCAGATAAATTATTTGAGAAAACAGCATCGAATATTATGGAAGTTCGGGCCCGAGGCGGTCGCGTCATTGTGTTTTCTGATAGTGCAGGGGCTGAACGTTTACGCGAACATGCAGAAGCCGTTATTGCCCTGCCCTCAGTGAATGCCTTTGTTTCGCCCATATTGTATGCCATTCCTGTACAGTTGTTGGCATATCATGTTGCCGTCATTAAAGGCACTGACGTGGATCAACCACGCAATTTGGCTAAAAGTGTAACTGTGGAGTAATACTATGAATTGGCGTTTCTTACCTGTTATCGCAATGTTGGCTCTGGTCCCATCTGGATTGAACGCACAATCCACAGCGCACGATCAATGCGCCGGTGCTTTTGAATTATGCTTGGCAGAATGTGATACAAAGTTTGCAGATGATGCTGGCGGGAAAGCTACATGCGTGCCTCAATGCTCAGGGCGCTATGCGGCATGTGATGCCGGTGTTGCTTATGATCAAGCTAAGCCTTGGATTGAAGAGCAGGCTAAAAAATCCAAAAAGTTTTTTGATGATCTTCTTGAGAACCTCAAAAAAGATCCTCCATCAGATCCAAAGCCTGTAGATAAAAGCATCTAAGGATATTCTTTTGAGCCGCCCTAACAAATCGGAAAAAGCACAGCGGCTAATTATCGAAGGGCAGCAGCATTATATCAATGGCGACCTTCGTAAAGCAGAAGCATGTTTAAAAGCGGCGCGAAAGGCCGCACCAGATTTTTCAGATGCTGGAATGTTGTTAGGACTGCTTTATCTTGATACTGGTCGCGCAAATTTTGCAGCTCAGCATTTTAAAAGTTTTCTAAAGACCCGTCCCGACGATCCAGATATCCTTAATAACTATGGCGTTGCCTGTTTACAAAATGGTGATGACGATAATGGCTTTAAAGCAATTGAACGTGCCGCATACCTTGTGCCGGATAATGTTACATTTCAAATCGATTATGGGATTGCCCTCATCGGACGCGGACGCCCTGCTGATGCCGTAAAGGTAATGAATAAAATTTACCCCAAGGCATCTGACAACCTAGAAATAGCAATCAATCTGGGGCATGCATTGCGCCTGATTGGTGACATTGATCGCTCAAGAACCATTCTTGAAACCGCATACAAGACAAACTCTGACAATCCGTCGATACTCAATAATTTAGCGGTGACTCTTGAAGAGCATGGGATGTTTGATGAAGCAGCCACATTACTATCCAAAGCTGTTCAATTATCACCTCAAACAGCCAGCTTATATGCCAATCTTGGCAGCACGCTACGTCATCTTGGGCGGTATGATGAAGCCATAGTTGCCACCCGCCGGGCCGTTGAGTTGGAACCCGATGAACCGGAATGGTCATTTAAGCTTGCGATGATACTTTTGTTGCTAGGCAACTTCAAAGAAGGTTGGCCACATTATCAGACCCGATGGCGTATTTTTAAACGCCAGGGCATTGGCTCTTTGAAAGGCAAGAAATGGAATGGCGCCCCGCTTGGAAATAAAACCCTGCTGCTCCGACATGAACAAGGGCCGGGTGACCAAATTACTTTTGCCACGTGCCTTAACGATGCAATTAAAATTAAAGAAAATGGGCACATCATTTTTGAATGTGACCCACGTCTCGTACCATGTTTTTCACGCACCTACCCTGAGATCGAGATTATTTCTCATGATGCTGACGGACGCTCACCTAAACACGATGTCATTGCAGGATTAGGCGATTTACCAGGTTTTTTTAGACCCACGATTGATGATTTCAAACCATTCAAGGGCCGCAAAATTATCGCTGACCCAGCATTACTTCAGCATTGGAAAGATGCTTTTTCCGCCTTAGGTAAAGGCCCTAAAATTGGCATTGCATGGCGTGGTGGCGCAGAAAAAATAAGCATTTTAAAACGTAGCTTTGATCTCAAGACTCTGATGCCGGTATTACAAATACCGAACTGCCATTTTATTAATATCCAGTATGGCGCAAGTGCTGACGAGATAAAAAATCTACAACGTGATCATGGAATTATCGTACATAATTGGCCAGAAGTTGACCCCTTACACGAACTTGAAAACCATATCGCACAAATAGATGCGCTTGATCTAATAATACAGGCATCCAACACTTCTGCACATATTGCAGGCGCCTTGCACAAACCGGTTTTTCTTGCTCAATCCTTTTCCCCTTACTGGTTGTGGTCCATTGATTCGTCAACATCCCTCTGGCATCCTCATATCCAGCAATTTCGTGCTTCTGCCGCCGGAGAATGGAACACTGTGATTTCGGATATGGCGGATGCTTTAACACAATGGATTTCAAAGAACTATTCACACCATGATTAAAGTTTTTATTGGTTACGACAGCCGCGAAAGTGTCGCATTTCACGTGCTGTCACACAGTATCCACAAACGTGCCTCTGAGCCTGTATCTATTATCCCTATTATGCTGTCTCAACTGGAGGGTCTTTTCCTCCGTGATCGTCATGCACTCCAATCGACTGAATTTTCTTTCTCAAGGTTTCTGACACCATATCTTTCAGATTTTCAGGGTTGGTCACTCTTTATGGATTGCGACATGCTGGTTCTGGATGATATCGCCAAACTTTGGGCAATGCGCGATGACCGTTACGCTGTTCAAGTTGTAAAGCATGACCACGTCCCTGAAGAAGATCACAAGTTCCTTGGCCAACCGCAGACAAAATACCAAAAAAAGAACTGGTCGAGTGTCATTCTTTTTAACAACGTAAAATGCCAATCCCTAACACCTGATCTTGTGAACACCGCAACAGGCTTGGAATTACATCAATTCAAATGGCTTGGTGATGACCAACTTATCGGGGATATCCCTGAGCGCTGGAACCATCTGGTTGATTACAATCCTAAGATCAACAATCCAGCTAACGTGCACTACACAACCGGCGGGCCATATTTTGACGCATATAAAGATTGTTCTTATGCAGATGAGTGGCGACAAGAATTTGAGGACATGTCATCAGCAAGCTAACTGAAAATAATCTTCATATTCCTTCTAATGCATCGACCAACGGTTGGATAGCCGGCAAATACCGTTCCCAGCGCTTCATAGAGCTTTTGTATATATCTTGACGAACTTGTTGCGCACTTGCAGTTTTCACTTCGTTTTTATTGTCTTGATACGCTAGGCATTTATCTGACCAGTCGAGACCGACGGCATCAACGAGCCCTCTCGCTTGTTGTTCCAGATCATCAATCACATTTTCGTATACGACCGTATGAATTCGACCAGGAAATTTGTTCTCCCAGAATGCCATGTGTTCGCGTTGAGCTCTGGCGTAGCGGACCACCGCATCGATACTGTCCGTAAAACCAATTTCCGCATCAAAGTTCTTAGACAAACATGAAACACATGTATCTCGTAAATCACGCACGCAATGGATAAACACTGCATTTGGAAATGCACATGCGGCAAAGCCAAGATAACGATCATTCATTGGCTGTTTATCAATAATACGTTGAGCGTTGGGTGCGTGCTTAACTAGCTGAATAAGATAAGCCTTAGCAATCTCTGTGATCGCTTGTTCATTAGGATGTTGATTATTCTCCAAGAATTCCCATCTTGGCTGAGTTCGCCTTCCTTGACGTCCATCAATAAACTTTAGAACGGTATCCCTAAGATATGATAATTCTCCAAGACCGCTAATTTTTGGATGTGCTGCAAGTATTTGCTCAACAAGTGTCGTCCCGCTGCGGGGCAGTCCAACGATAAACACCGGCTTCACCGATTTTCTTTCATTTGCAGTCTGCATATCTACCGGTACGGTATCAAATAATGTCCTGATCCGAGCTAATAAGGCGATCTCATCATCAACAGAATACTGTCTCATGGTAGATTTGATCTCGCCACTTTTCTGATAACACGCAAAAGCTTCTTGGTAGGAACCTATATCGTCATAAGCTTTGCCCAGCGAGGATAATACTGCAATGCGGTCTAGCCCTGTTACATCCTTGTTGGCAGATAATTGTTTCAGCGTTTGAAGTTCAATTTCATCACCTTGATAGAGAAGACACTTTCCAAGATTTCTTAAAACGTCAATATTTGTTGGGTTTTGAGATAGTGCCCTACGATAATATGTGATGGCAGATTTAGTTTCTCCTCTACTTGCGTGCGCATTCGCAAGATTAAAGAGTACATTTTTATCATTAGGAGAAATTTTAACTGCCTTTGAAAAGGCTTTGTCAGCTTTTTTAAAATTAAGTAAATCGCCTTCGATAATACCCAAATGATTCCATACATTGGCCATAGATGGCCATAATTTTGTTGCTTGCCTAGCTATCATTGATGCTTGTTCAAGCGCATTTATACTGTGTAGTTGTTCAATAACGGATTGGTACAGGTTTCCCTGTCCATTCATTAATTTCACCGCTTCGCGATAATGTTTCATCATCGCTGTCGTCATAATCATCCGTAGGTAAATATTGTTGTCGCCAGATTCCTTATGCAGTTTTCGTAATATTCGAGAGCTTTCACGGTATGCACCCACTTCAAACAACGACCGTGCATATCCATCAATAACATCATGATTATTGCCGTGCATTCTATATAAATTTTTAAAAAGCTTCTGAGCTTTCCACGGCTGTCCGGTATTTAAAAAGAAATACCCAGCATATAAGCTGATTGATGCATCAACATTTTCGCAAGTTACAAGCTTGGAGAACTGCGAATACGCTAATGAGTAGTCCCCTGACTTTTCCGCAGCAATTCCCTTTCTATAAATGTCCTCGGTATTACCGTTATCTATAGATAGGTGCTTATCCGTTTTTTTTATCCTTTTCCTCATCGACATAATCTCTTTGAATTCAGAGCAAGAAGAAAGGCCAAGTCCGAAGACTTGGCCTTATTTTTTAGAACCAAAGGTCCTAAAAGGATTACATAAAGTTCTTAGAACTTAATGCGTGTACCAGCGATAACGCTGGTGATTGACTCGTAGTTAGTTGTTGTTGAATCGTCATGTTCTGCCATGTTTACACCAACATACAGTTCTGTACCTGCATCTTTAAGGTGCTGAACAACGCCGAATTCCCAGAATTCAGCTTCGTCGTCATCAGCTTGCATGTTGTCAACTTTGTTATAACCAGCAGCGAATGAAGTATTGCCCATGCTTGAAAGAGCAGCATCATATCCGAGAGTTACGTTATAACCAGTGGTATCGTCACGTGTCTCGATACGCCCACGCTTACCATAGTGACCACGGATGTTTAGCCCGCTGTCATGCTTGGCAGCAGCAGATATAGTATATTGTCCATCTGCATCGGTTGTGCCTCCTGAAGAAGAACCAATGCTGGATACGTTAAGATATGAAGCCGCTGCTTTAACAGCAACTCCACCAAACTTACCACCATAACGTAATGCTACGTCTGCGCCACCACCGGAAATTGTAGAAGCTGCAACTTGGAAGCCGGCGAATGTTGGTGAGTCATAACGGATACGGTCAGTACGACCAGCGCCGTCAAAGTTTGTGTACTCAAGGCCCCATTTTTTTGAACCAAAAGCACTTGCTGCCTGGTCAGACGTACGGATCAGAACATCACCGAAGTGCGTTGCACCACCATAAACAGCCATGCCTGCATTGGTCAGGTTAGTTTCTGCAGTACCGTCAGAAGCGGTTGGGCCCTGACCAATAGAGATTTTACCAAACTGCTTGTGGCTGATGAATGCTTCCATACGGCGCTGGTTGAAAGTTGTTTGACCGAAGCCAGAGTTTCCGTTTGCACTGTTTTGGATCTGAGCGGCACTACCGGTTTGGCCAAGTGTTGTTGCTCCATCGCCATTTGTGTCGTTAACCTGGAAGTTGTTAGACGCGTTGTCCTGGAATTCAACTTCAAGAGCCGTACCAACGGAAACAGCTTCGTTTACTTTACCTGAACCTAGAATACGGAAACGTGAACCACTGTTGTCGTTGTCTACGATTGCTGAGTTTTCAGACTTACCATCATCGACATACATCCAAGCTTTGTTGATCTGGCCAGAAACAGTAACTGAGTTACCATTGCCGTTGCTGACTGTGCCAGCTTCTGCAACTGGAACAGCAACTGCGAAAAGGGCAGCAGCAGCAACAGATGCTTTGAGAGTTGTTTTGATATTCACTTTGGTTTCTCCTTCACCAAATGAGTTGAGGAATTTTCCCCGAAAATTAGGGAAGCCGCCTTAACGGCGGTCGACCCAACCGCATATGCGGCTTCCATGAGGCATTCTATGTATTTTCTTCCCGGTGCATAGCTAAATAATGCGATTGTGAGGTTTTTCTGTGTCAGTGTGACAAAAACCACACAATCAGCGTAAAAGCCTGAAAGCCGGCGATTTATTAACCATACTGTCTTTTCCGTGATAAAATAGACTCACGTAGTGGTCTGATTGGGCTGTATAACAAGATATTGAAGCAATATGCCCTGACACAGTTAATGTGCAGGCAATCAATCGCGATTTTTGCGTATATATGAATGAGACTATTAATTTTCACATGTAGTGCTCACGGGTTTTCAAATTGCCGCCAATAGACTACATCATGAACCAAGAAGTATTTATACATTTACATGTTTTACGAATCGTAGCCCGGCTCAGCACATATATAGTGTCGCAATGCCCCAGCAATTTGAGGAGACCTGATCAATGAAACTTTCCGATCCAAAGCTATTTCGCCAGCAAAACTATATTAATGGCGCGTGGGAAGATGCCGACAGCGGTGAAACAATAGATGTCACCAATCCGGCAACGGGTGAGAAGCTGGGCACAGTCCCTAAGGCTGGAACTGCGGAAACCCGCCGGGCCATCGAAGCTGCTAACGCCGCATGGCCTGCATGGCGCGCGAAGACGGCAAAAGAGCGTGCCGCAATCTTGCGCAAATGGTTCGAACTCATGATGGCCAACCAGGATGATCTTGGCGTTCTCATGACAGCCGAACAAGGCAAGCCCCTGGCTGAAGCCAAAGGCGAAGTCGCATACGCTGCTTCATTTATTGAATGGTTTGCCGAAGAAGGTAAGCGTATCTATGGCGACACGATCCCACAACATGGCGCAGACAAGCGAATTGTTGTGATTAAGGAGCCTGTAGGCGTCGTTGCTGCGATCACGCCATGGAACTTCCCTGCCGCGATGATTACACGCAAAGCCGGCCCAGCACTTGCCGCTGGCTGCCCGATTGTAATCAAGCCCGCAACAGAGACACCTTATTCTGCGTTTGCGATGGCCGAATTGGCAGACCGCGCAGGCGTCCCCAAAGGCATTATCAATGTCATCACAGGTGCATCACGTGAAATTGGCGCTGAAATGACATCCAGTCCCATCGTCCGCAAGCTCACATTCACCGGATCAACCGAAGTTGGCAAAATCCTAATTGAGCAATGCGCACAGACGGTCAAAAAAGTCTCCATGGAATTGGGTGGTAACGCCCCTTTCATCGTCTTTGATGACGCTGACCTTGATGCAGCTGTTGTCGGCGCTATGGCATCCAAGTACCGCAACACCGGCCAAACCTGTGTTTGCGCGAACCGTATCTATGTTCAAGACGGTGTTTATGACGAATTCCTCGAACGTTTCTCGAAGGCGATCAAGGCCATGAAAGTTGGCGATGGCCTCAAAGGCGAAACGCAGCAGGGCCCACTTATTAATATGGCAGCTGTCGAGAAAGTCGAAGAGCACCTTACGGATGCCGTTTCAAATGGTGCACGTGTTGTTGTTGGTGGCAAACGCCACGAACTCGGCGGGACATTCTTCGAGCCAACATTGATCGCTGATGTCCGCCAGGACATGAAGGTCGCAAAAGAAGAGACCTTCGGTCCTCTAGCCCCTGTTTTCCGCTTTAAGACAGACGAAGAAGTCATTGGCTGGGCCAACGATACTGAATTTGGTCTGGCTGCATATTTCTATGCACGAGATATTGGACGTGTCTGGAAAACAGCTGAACAACTTGAATACGGCATTGTCGGCATTAACGAAGGCATCATCTCAACTGAGGTTGCACCGTTTGGTGGCATGAAGGAATCCGGATCCGGCCGTGAAGGCTCAAAATACGGCATCGATGACTACCTTGAGACCAAATACCTCTGCATGGGTGGCATCAGCTAACGCATATCTCACGATTAGTTCACAACAGTTTTGCGAATAAGGGGTGGCCTCATGACTGGCCACCCCTTATTTATGCGTCAGAACAATAAGGATTGTATGATGCCAAATTACGACTTCGACCTCATTACGATTGGTGGCGGCTCAGGCGGTGTGCGTGCGTCGCGCTTTGCGGCCCAGCGGCACGGCAAAAAAGTTGCCGTGATAGAGAACTTGCGGATTGGTGGCACCTGCGTCATGCGCGGCTGTGTTCCGAAAAAACTGCTGGTTTACGGCGCGCACTTTGCGCACGATTTTGAAGATGCCGAAGGCTACGGCTGGGACACAGGCGAGATCAGCCACAACTGGTCAAAGCTGATGGCGGCAAAGACCGATGAACTGGATCGACTAGAAAGCATTTATCACCGCCTTTTACGTGAAGCGGGTGTCGAAGAGATGACCGGTACCGGCAAGGTTGTTGATGCCCATACCGTCGAAGTCGCAGGCAAGACATATACAGCCGAACATATTCTTGTCGCAACAGGCGGCTGGCCAACAGTCCCTGACGTGCCTGGAATTGAACATGCCATCACATCTAATGAAGCTCTGGACCTTGAAGAACTGCCAAAACGCATTGTTATCGTTGGCGGCGGTTATATCGCGGTCGAGTTTGCAGGCATTTTTAATGCGTTAGGTGCTGACGTTACGGTGATTATCCGCGCGGACAACATTCTCCGTGGGTTCGATCAGACCATGCGTGATGCACTTTGCGATGAAATGCGCAAAAAAGGCATTAAGGTGATGGCAGAATGTCAGGTTAAATCTATTGAAAAGGTCGAAACCGGGTATTCACTCCGGTTGGATCAAGTCGACTTTATGGAAACTGATCTGGTGATGTACGCAACGGGACGGGCACCGAACACCAAAGGTATTGGTCTCGAAGAAGCCGGTGTTAAGCTCTCTTCAAATGGTGCGATTATTGTTGATGAATTTTCTCAAACAAGTGTCGACAGCATTTATGCCATTGGCGACGTCATTGACCGTGTTCAGCTCACACCTGTTGCTCTGGCTGAGGGCATGGCCCTTGTACGGACACTTTATGAAGGCAAGCCAACGTCAATGAGTTACGAAAACATCGCTTCTGCGGTCTTCTCGCAGCCACCAATTGGCTCTGTTGGCCTAAGCGAAGCGGATGCACGGGTAGACTATGACGTTGAGATCTATCAATCACGATTCCGCCCGATGAAACACACACTGTCAGGGCGCGACGAGCATTCCGTGATGAAACTCATTGTCGACAAAGCCAGTGATCGTATTCTTGGTGCACACATGATGGGCATGGATGCCCCCGAAATTATTCAGGGGATCGCGATTGCCGTTAAAGCCGGTGCGACAAAAGCTGACTTTGACGCAACCATCGGCATTCATCCAACTGCGGCTGAAGAGTTTGTCACCATGCGGGAGCCGCTAAGGGCTGAAAGTTAAGGTCTGAGAACCTACGCCACGATGTTTATCAGGTCCGCTGTCTGTGCATCAAGCTGTGCAGGGGGCCCATCCGGCAAGCGCAGCGCGTCTGATAAACGATCCAGATATCGCTTTTCCTCAGGGGTATCGGAATCTACAGCCAAAGCCGACGCGACATAGATCTAGGCAGCCTGTTCATCATTGCTGGCCAGGCGCGCAATCGTGATGGGGTCGCTCGGCGCGGATAATTGGTCAAACAAGAACCCTTTTTCGTCGCCACTGAGGTCCAAGGACTGGATATGTGCCTGAATACGGGTGTGTTCGTCCGCATCAATTTGACCATCCAATTTAGCTGAACTGATCATTGCCCGAACCAGCGCGAGCCGAAGACCGCTGCCATCCCGGTCGGTTTGGCTGGCGATATCAAAACCACTATCAACGGGCGCCGCAGGAATACGTGTTTGGGACGTTGCTGGGGCCGGCGCGGGCTGCGCACCTTGTTGAGCCGACTTGTGATCACTCCAGGCTTTATACGCAAGACCACCATATGTAAGGACTTTACCCCCCATCTTGCGGGCTTTCTTATTGCTCATTAACAAAGCGACCAATCCTCCTGCCGCTGCGCTTACAACAAGACCTGTCGGCATACCACCTTTTTTACGGTATTTGTTGCATGGCTGGCTGCACCGCCAACTTGCCCCATGACTCCGCTTAACAATCGATTGACGTCCATCCTTGCCGACCCTTTATCTCTAAATCCAAAATGTCATATGACGACGAGATCAATTCGCCAGACCATACGTCTCTATGGATAAAATGGGCGCACGTGCGATCTGCGCAAGCGTACAGCCACCAACATTTTACTTACAAATTGTTCATGAATGGATGCGGCTAAACGCTTTAGCGTCGACGACTGAGTCGTCCCCGTCTCGGCTTGTTATCAACAGGTGCATTGGGATCAGCAACAGCGAGCAGGACGATCCCTAGATCTTCTTCTAGTTCTCGGATTTTAGCCAAGGTCTCTCTATCCAATTGCGCTGGTGATGCCTGGACTTCCGAGAATGCGAGTAATGGCTGATTTATTTCAGCCTCAATCACCTGGATTTTGGCAAGCTTGTCTGCGGGTAAATTTAAAAGACTATAGAGCATGATCTATATCCTAAATTGCGGTGAGCCCTGATGACATTTTTTATACTATAATAGTGTGACGCAAAAAAGTATCGTTGAAAAATCTCATAACGGCTTTTGGCTGGCAAATCTCGCGTAATCGGCTTATATCGTGGGCCTAATTTAATGGGCAGAGACGTTTGAGGTTTATTATGACGAAGAATTGGACACCGACAAGCTGGAGAGAGAAACCAGTCATGCAGATGCCGGACTATCCGGATGCGGCGAAACTCGCTGGCGTTGAAGATGCGCTTTCACGTGTTCCACCGTTGGTTTTCGCTGGCGAAGCACGGTCTTTAAAGAAATCGCTTGGTGACGTTGCCGAAGGGAATGCATTCGCGCTTATGGGCGGTGACTGCGCCGAGAGCTTTGCCGAATTCCATCCAGATAATATCCGTGACACATTTCGTGTTATTCTTCAGATGGCCTTCGTTCTGACCTTTGGCGCTGCAATGCCAATTGTTAAGATTGGCCGTTTGGCGGGTCAGTTCGCGAAGCCGCGTTCAGCACCGACTGAGACACAGGGCGATGTGACGCTTGATAGCTATCGCGGAGACATGGTCAATGCGATGCCATTTACGTCTGAAGATCGCACCCCTGACCCCGAGCGCCTGATGCGCGTTTATAACCAGTCTGCCGCAACGCTGAACCTGCTCCGCGCATTTTCACAAGGTGGCTATGCCGATCTGCATAAAGTTCACGAATGGACGCTTGGTTTTATTGCCGACAGTTCAGAAGCAGAACGTTATCAGGACATGGCTGATCGCCTCGACGAGACTCTTGGCTTTATGGCCGCATGTGGTCTGACAGCAGACAAGACACCACAATTACGCGAGACGAATTTCTACACTGCGCACGAAGCACTGCTGTTGAACTACGAGCAAGCTTTAACCCGTGTCGATTCAACAACCGGCGACTGGTATGACACATCTGCGCATATGCTGTGGATTGGTGACCGGACCCGTCAGCTTGATCACGCACATGTAGAATTCATGCGCGGTATCGGCAACCCCATCGGCATGAAGTGTGGACCATCGACGGATCCAGATGAATTGATTCGCCTGATCGATACATTGAACCCAGACAACATTCCTGGACGTTTAACGCTTATATCGCGGATGAGTTCAGAAAAGGTTCTGGATCTATTACCACCATTGGTACGCCGGGTCCGTGATGAAGGACGCAGTGTCGTCTGGGTATGTGATCCCATGCACGGCAATACGATCAAAGCATCCAGCGGGTATAAAACGCGACCATTTGATCGCATCCTGACTGAGGTTCGTGGCTTCTTTGACGTCCATCAGGCCGAAGGTACGCACGCAGGTGGTGTACATTTTGAAATGACCGGACAGAACGTGACTGAGTGCACAGGTGGTGCCGTTGCGATCACAGATGCCGATCTTTCAGCGCGCTATCACACGCATTGCGATCCACGTTTGAATGCTCAACAATCCCTTGAGCTCGCATTCTTGTTAGCTGAAGAATTGAAATCAGTTCGGACAGGTGTACAAGCGCAGCGTGCCACCTCTTAATTAATGCAGAACGGGAGGGCTAACATGGCCTCCGACAGCAAGATAAAGAAGCCAACGAATACGGGATCGCCGCATGTTGTACATGCAACTGCGGCGCCCAGCACTGCCGACGTGCCGCGTTGGAGTGATCATTACTTCACGCGCACCAAAGAAATCGTCGGCCGTTATGGTGATAAAGCCGTCACGTATGCCGTATTTATGCGCCGCCCTGTCATCTTCGCGCCTAAGCTCATGCTCGAATGGCTTAAGCGAATTGCAGATGAACGCGGCGTAAACTTCGATATTTCGCTGAACTACGACGAAGGTCAATGGGTCGGTGCGGGTGAGCCGTTAATGACGATCACTGGATCAATGTTCCATCTGGTTGATCTTGAGACATTATATCTGCAAAAACTTGGGGCCGCCTGTGTGGCCGCGAACAACGCTTTTACAATGTGCGTGGAATTGCCTGAAGTTTCATTCCTCGCCATGGATGCCCGTCATGCGACCGGTATCGAGATGGCGGAAATTATGGCCTATGCAGCCTCGGTTGGATCAAAGGCTGCCCGTGATCAAGTCGGCGCCAATGGCTTTGTCGGCAACGCCACTGAAGCCACAGCACATTATTTTGGCGAAACCCATGGCAAGGGCACGATGCCCCACGCATTGATCGGTTATGCCGGGTCGACGTTAAAAGCAGCAGAAATGTTCGTTGATACGTTCCCAGACCAGCCCCTCACTGCCCTCGTTGACTATTTTGGTCAGGAGATTACGGATGCACTGACTGTTTGCCGCCGGTTCCCGGCAATGGCGACAACAGGTCGTATTTCAATACGCCTCGATACACACGGCGGACGGTTTGTAGAAGGCCTGGATCCACAAGAATCATATAAAGTGCTGGAACGGCATGCGCCTCAGGCAATTCGTCGATATCGTAATGACGCTGAATTGCGCTATTTGACCGGCACAGGTGTATCAGCAGCAGCAATTTTCTATCTGCGTGAACATTTGGATCGAAACGGATTTGATGCTGTCAAAATCGTTGTCTCGAGTGGCTTTGATGTTGAGAAATGCAAAGTTATGGCCGATGCCAAGGCCCCCATAGACATGATCGGCACAGGATCATTCTTACCCATCAAGTGGACAGAAACCTATGCAACGGCTGATATTATTGATTATGACGGCGTCCCATCCGTGAAAATCGGGCGCGAATTTTTAATCCGAAGCCTTAAAGACTAAAACCCAAATTTTAGCCGACAAGAATGCGCTTCAATGCGATGATCGCATTGTTCGCGGTTTCCCGGCCATGGCGTTTGATCAGTCTTTCGCGGCCCGTATCTGACGACATGACCTTCCGTAAATCTGCAAACATCGCGTCCATCATGCGGCGAAAGCGCTGCTCTGCCAGTGTCCAACGACGTTCACCTTTGGATGCACCACTTGGCGCAAGCCCAAGATTAGAGTTCACCAAGTTGATAAACCAATTGGCGCGTTTATCGTAATCACCGAATTGCGCCGCCAACGTAACTTGCGCGTCCAGGCTCACCGTAATCGCATCGCGCTCTTGATGGAAATGTTCCCAATCGAACTCATCCTCACCAACGTCAGCTTTAATACGGGAGATAACCGCCCGGCAACGCTCGTGATAGCTCTCAACCTTGTCTGGCCCCAACAGCATATCAACGGCCAAGAAATACCCCAGCAACATCCGGCGGCTGATGCCTTTACGGCTCAGCTTTTCTTTCAACAAGCCAGAGAACTGTTTGACCAACAATAGATAAAACGGCTCATCACGCTCCAGGCTTTACTTCATAAGCTCACGTGCATCCGCAAAACCTTCCAGCGTTGCTTCGATGTCTGCCTGAATGGTTTGAGCTTGTTGTGCAAAGTCGGCTTGCATCAGTTCCAAGTCTTGTATCGAGAGCATACCCCCATTGGCATGGGCCTTAGCTATCATTTTATCGACCATCGACGTCACCGTCGTTTCAGCCAATGCTTTGCTTTGGGCTTTCGCTGAGGCCGCGTTTTTAATACACGGCACAGCAGGTTTTGGCTTTGGCGTGGGCCTCACGCTCTGAGGTACAGCAACTGCATTTGGCGCAGGCGCTGCTGCGGCCTGAGGGATCGATTTTGGCCGATCAGGGATAAGCCTTGTCTCAACAGGGGTCGGCCCGGGCTTCATTTTACGCGCACGCGGCGTGCTCTCGAAACCACCTTTGCTGACTTGAGGCTTCCCATTTTTACCAATAGTAATAATCTCGGCGCGCGAAGGCGTAGGTTGTGCCTGATCGCCGTACATTATCACTTTAGAATCTTTAGGCTGTTTTACTATTTTGTTAAAATCATAGGTTGCGTAGCGATGCGATGCCAATCCCCTAAACGCACTTCAGCAAGATGTGCATTTATCACTTGAACCCCGCTAGATGCAGTGCAAGTTGACATATGCCGCCTTAACTTGGAAAAAGACACTCAAATGACAGACAGTCTTACCATTGCTATTGCGCAGATCAATCCAATCGTCGGGGACGTCGACGGGAATATGGTTTTGCTTGAACGATTTGCGGCGGATGCCAAAGCGGATAACGCTGACCTTGTTGTTACTACAGAACTTGCGGCATCCGGCTATCCCCCAGAAGACCTTGTCCTCAAGGAAATGTTTCAAGACCGCATCGAAGCTGCTGTAAAAGCCCTCGCCAAAACGCTGAAAGAAAAAGACCTACCCGCAGTGCTGCTGGGCTCACCATGGCGGGTCGATGGTAAATTATACAACGCAGCCCTGTTGCTCGACAACGGCGACGTAAAGCACGTCCGTCTCAAACATGAATTACCGAATTACGGTGTGTTTGATGAAGTGCGTGTCTTCACACCAGGCCCATTGCCGGGCCCGATATCATTCAAAGGTGTCCGCCTCGGCGTTATGGTCTGTGAAGACCTGTGGTTCCCCGATGTTGCAGAATGCCTTGAAGAAAGCGGTGCTGAGCTTCTCATATCCCTTAACGCCTCTCCATTCGAGCTGGACAAAGTCGATGTTCGCCTCAACATCGCCATGGCACGTGTTACAGAAACAGGTTTAGCGTCCCTTTATGTGAACCAGGTCGGCGGTCAGGACGAATTATTGTTCGACGGCGGGTCTTTTGTCCTTAACCCAGACTACAAAATGCCGGTCCGAGCGCCTTTCTGGGAAGAAGCATTAGTGATCACCAACTGGTCACGCGGCACCGATGGCTGGACATGCGATGATGGACATGTCCAAGCCAGCCTGAGCCGGGAAGAAAATATCTATGGCGCCATGACCATTGGCCTTCGGGATTACGTGAACAAGAACGGCTTTCCGGGCGTTGTCATTGGCTTATCTGGGGGCATTGATAGTGCCCTTTCTGCAGCCGTCGCCGTCGATGCATTGGGCGCTGACAAAGTCCTCGCTGTGATGATGCCGTCACCATACACATCACCCGAAAGTCTGGAAGACGCAGCCTTATGCGCAGAAATGCTGGGGATTCGTCTGGAAGACGTCAATATCGGGCCTGCAATGGATGCCTTCAATGGCATGCTAGCACCCATTTTTACAGGACGTGACGCTGATATCACCGAAGAGAATATTCAGGCGCGGACACGCGGCCTGATCTTGATGGCAATCTCGAACAAACTTGGGCATATGGTTCTAACGACGGGCAACAAATCAGAAATGTCTGTTGGCTATTCCACATTGTATGGCGACATGTGCGGCGGCTATTCGGTCTTAAAAGATGCCTACAAGACTGCGGTATTCCAGGTCTCGCATTGGCGTAACGCTAACTGCCCCACGATTGCGATGGGCCCTGAAGGCACCGTCATGCCAGAGCGCGTGATTACCAAGCCACCATCTGCCGAGCTCCGCCCAGATCAAAAAGATGAAGACAGCCTGCCGCCTTATGATGATTTGGATGGCATTCTAAAAGCCATGATCGAAGAAGAGCTCTCCGTTGATGATGTCGTCGCTCGCGGCTTTGATGTTGATACGGTGAAACGTATTTGGCGACTTTTAGACCGTGCTGAATATAAACGTCGCCAAGCCCCACCGGGTGTTAAAATAACCGCGCGCGCGTTTGGAAAAGATCGTCGCTACCCTATTACTAACGGCTTTACAAAACTCATCTGATGACACATCCAACATTGCATATTCACGATACACTGACCCGCGACAAACGGGTATTTACGCCAGAACGCGCTGACGACGTGCGCATGTATGTGTGCGGACCTACTGTTTATGACAAAGCCCACATCGGTAACGCCCGACCGATTGTTGTGTTCGATGTGATGGCACGGTTACTGCGTCATATTTATGGTGCAGAGCATATAACGTATGTCCGGAACATCACCGATATCGATGATAAAATTAACGCCCGCGCGCATGAACGTGGTATCAGCATTCGTGAACTCACAGATCAGACGATTGATGTCTTCCATGGTGACGTCGCAGTCCTGAATGCCCTACCACCAGACCACGAGCCACGGGCGACCGACAATGTGGATAGCATGATTGAGATGATACAGGTCCTAATCGATAAGGGACATGCCTATGCCGCCGAAGGACACGTCCTGTTCAATGTTCTCTCGATGCCTGAGTATGGAAAATTATCCAGACGCAAGCGCGATGAGCTGATTGCAGGCGCACGCGTCGAGGTCGCACCTTACAAGAATGACCCGGCTGATTTCGTGCTGTGGAAGCCATCAGACGAAACCAAAGGTGAGCCTGGCTGGAAAAGCCCTTGGGGCTATGGCCGCCCTGGCTGGCACATTGAATGCTCGGCGATGAGCAAAGCCCTGCTGGGTGAAACGTTTGATATCCATGGTGGTGGACTGGATTTAATCTTCCCACACCATGAGAATGAAATTGCGCAGTCTCGATGTGCACACGATACCGGCACCATGGCCAATTACTGGATGCACAATGGCTATCTGATGGCCGAGGGCGAGAAGATGTCCAAGTCTCTTGGCAACTTCTATACCATCAATGAGCTTCTACAAGAGTTCCCCGGCGAAGCTATCCGCCTGTTACTGCTCAAAACCCATTACCGCCAGCCATCCGACTTTACCAAAGAAGGCCTGGCCGAAGCAAAACGCGAGCTCGATGGATTTTATCAAGCACTGCGGCAATCATCAGCGGCAGATGATAGCGCCAGCAGTGAACCATCGAAAATCATCGACGCATTATGTGACGATTTGAACACGCCAAAATCAATCAGCCTGCTCCATGAAATGTTGGGCCAGATCAATCGGGGCGATGCGTCAGCACAACATACTCTCCGTGCGAATGCCGCAATCCTTGGCCTCCTCCAGCAGGACCCTGAAGAATGGTTTAAATGGTCGCCTCCCTCAAAAAGTAATGACGGTCTGAGTGACGATGATATTGAGGCAAAGATCATTGCCCGCAATGAAGCCCGTGCGAACAAAGACTTCGCCGCGTCGGACGTAATCCGTGATGAATTGCAAGCAGCAGGCATTATCCTTGAAGACAGCGCGGCAGGAACAATCTGGCGTCGCGGCTGATTTTAGCCGAATGCCCGGTAGCGACGATTAATTTCGTCTTCGCTCAAATCAGAGGCCAACGTCTTTAAGCTCTCAGCTTCTGCACGGGTATGGGTTTTTCCCGTCCAAACTTCATGTGCATGCGGCAAGGGTGTATCGTTTGTCGCCAAATGCTCGGCATACAGCTTAAACATCTCAATCGCGAGATTAAACGCTGTAATTTCTACATCTTTGAATTTTGCAATTTCGCTAATTTCAAACCGACGCACATCAATGATCGGGCCACTATCAACTTTTGTCGCCATCTCATGGAACGTGACGCCATATGTCCGTGCGCCTTCATAAACTGCAAATCCTGCCGCATAGCTCCCGGGATACTCTGGTGGGCCCGGATGGAAATTATATGCAGGGCCATCCAGGGCATTAAGAACATCATCTGGCACGATAACATCGGTCATAAGTGCCACGACACGGCATCCAGCGGTGCCATCCACCACCGACATACGGAGCCGCGCAAGGCTATCAACCCAGTCCACGGTCAACTCGGAATTATAGTGTTGGAGGAAGCGGGTTAAATGAGGTGCTTCGACGTCACCCGTTAATAAAACAATTCGATTTGGCATGTCTTCAAGCTAGCATATTGAAAGAAAATTCGATAGGTTAATCGTCTCGGATTTATCCTAAGTTAGAGTGAAACTGCGGGTTTCCGGTGATTGTGAGCGCCTTTCTTTTAAGGGTCAGCGAAGGAGGGTTTAATGGTCGACACAATATGTGTTGATAAAACCCTTATTCCGTTCAGAATTAATATGAGACATACTGGGCTGAGGAGCGTTCATCTAACATCATGTCGGAAGATGTCACCGATAATAATGCAAATGTGCCAAAGGCGCACCTCGATCTGGTACGAACCCTCACGCATGAAGTTCGCACCCCGCTGAGCACGATCATTGGCTTTGCTGACATGATCGAAAACGAGATGCTTGGCCCCATTGGGACGCATCAGTAACGGGATTATGCGTCTGACATCCACAAAGCCGCACGAATCATCCTTGATACGCTTAATGATGTATCGCAACCCGCTCACTATGCGCATTACTAAGAAGCAGAAAACGATTTTCATCACCTTATTGAACTCGCGCCGGACCTAATTTGCATATGCCGAGAGGGCCTGATTGAACTGATCAATCCTGCGGGTGCAAGTATGCTCGGGCTTTGGCCCATCGATACGTTAAAAAATTGCGCGTTCATCGATTTCGTTCATCCTGAGTGCAAAGACCTCATTCGGGCTGATCTTAAGGATTTGGCTGAAGAAAAACTCCAGATGCCGCTCAAGTTGGTGCGCCCGGACAGCATGCCTGTAGAAGTCGAAATTGCGGTAATGCTGTATGCAGCTTCCACCGCAAAGAAAAGCGATGCCATGATGGTGATCGCCCGCGATGTAACGGAGCGAAACCGGGCCTTAGCCGCTGTCGAGCAACGCGAAGAGAACTTGCGGATTGTCATGGATGCCGTTGCAGACGGCATTGTTGCTGTTGATGAAAATGGCAATATCGAGATGGCAAATGCAGCGATTGAGGGCATGTTTGGTACCAGTGCGCAAACCTTGATCGACAAACATATCAGTGTATTGCTGCCTGATTTTAAAGGTGTGAAACCCAAAAACTTCAATAGCATAATCAGCACTGGAAACAACGAGTCTGAACTAAGTGGGGCTCCCGAACTTTTAGGTAATCGTACAAATGGCACGACACTGCCAGTTGAAGTTGTTTTCAATGAAACGACGTCAGCTGAGCGTCAGCGCTAAATTGGTGCCATTCGAGATGTCACGGCACGGAAAACATATGAAGACCGCCTCCGCACAATGGCAACGCGCGATGCGCTAACCGACCTTGCAAACTGGAACTTGTTGGACGAACGCTTAGGCGGTGCCATTCGTAAAGTTGATGCCGAAGGCGGAAATCTAGGCCTCATCTATATTGATCTTGATCAGTTCAAAAATATCAATGATGCGTTTGGCCATGAAGTTGGAGACGAGGTCATTAAACTGGCAGCAATGCGGATTATGACGTGCGTCGGTGAAAATGATCTCGTGGCGCGCGTCGGTGGCGATGAATTTCATATTCTGATGTCAGGCATCCTCACAACAGATGAACCAGCAAGTCTTGCTGAAGACCTTCTTGTGGCGCTATCAAGCCCTTACGTCATCGAAGATCGGGAGATTTTCTCATCAGCCAGCATTGGTGTTGGCACATACCCGGCACAGGCAAATTCTAAATCTGAGTTTCTGCGGAATGTCGACAATGCTGCCAATTATGCGAAACGAGACGGACGGGCGAACTACAAATCCTATACGCCTCAAATGTCTAAAGAGGTGCACCGGCGTGTCGGTATTGGTCATCAATTAAGACGCGCCCTAGAGAACGATGAGCTGTCATTAAACTATCAGGCAAAGATTAACCTTTCGACACAGCAAATCATTGGCGCAGAAGCATTGCTCCGTTGGCACAGCGAAGACCTTGGGTTTGTCTCCCCTGAAGAATTCATTCCAATTGCCGAAGAAACTGGTCTGATTGTGCCCATTGGTGAATGGGTGCTGGCAACAGCCTGTAAACAAGCTACGGAATAGCGTTCAACTGCTGGGCAGCCGATCCATGTCGCCGTTAACTTGTCTGCGTTGCAGTTCCTGCATGGTGATCTTGTCAAAAAGGTCGCAAGTTCACTTGATGCATCAGGGCTGGATCCAGCGCATCTTGATCTGGAACTCACCGAAAGCTTATTGGTCGAGCGCCCGGATGAAACCATTCGAATTCTGAACCATTTCAAAAGTATGGGAATCTCGATTTCCATGGACGACTTTGGAACCGGATATTCTTCGTTAAGTTATCTGACGAGGTTCCCGCTGGACTCGCTTAAAGTCGACCGCGCCTTTGTGACAAACTTGCCAGATGACCGTGACGCCGTTGTCGTCGTGAACGCAATCGTTGGCATGGCCAAAGAACTCAACCTCAATATTGTCGCCGAAGGTATCGAAACTGAACGTCAGATGGAGTTTTTGCATGGCCTTGGCTGCCATACGGGACAAGGGTATTTGTTCTTTAAACCCATAACCAACGACGCCTTCATGCAGATCTTGACCGCAAAAGCTGCCGAACAAAGACCTCATCCATAATAATGTTCATGACGCCCAAGGCGATCATTCTATCGAAGTCCTGCCAATGGGCTTGAGCATCTTGAGGTAATTGGGCATTCTCTGCTGGCTTTCCGAGAAAAACTGGATTCTAAGCTATGACTGATAAACGCGTATATCTGTTCGATACCACATTGCGTGATGGTGCGCAGACACAAGGTGTCGATTTCAATCCTGCCGATAAGGAAATGATTGCGCGTGAGCTAGACAGTATTGGCATTGATTACATTGAAGGTGGATGGCCTGGTGCCAATCCGACAGATGATAGTTTCTTTGTAAATCCACCTAAATTGAAACGCGCCAAGTTAACCGCATTTGGGATGACACGTCGTCCTGGACGTAGCGCTGACAATGACCCTGGGCTGGTTGGCATCCTTGCTCCCGATGTGCCTTGTGTTTGTATGGTCGGCAAGACTTGGGACTTCCATGTGGATGTCGCGCTTGAGATCGAGCACGAAGAAAATATCCGCATGATCACGGACAGCGTGAAGCTCGCCTTAATACGCAAAGAAGAAGTGATGTTCGATGCGGAACATTTCTTTGATGGCTACAAATCGAATCCTGAGTTCGCGATGGCTTGCCTGAAAGCGGCTTATGATGCCGGTACGCGCTGGGTCGTCTTATGCGATACCAATGGTGGCACGTTGCCTCATGAAATTTCTCAAATCGTTGAAGACGTCATCAAACATATTCCAGGCACCCATGTCGGTATTCATGCGCATAACGATACAGGCAACGCGATCGCAAATTCTCTCGCCGCCGTTGTCGCTGGTGTCAGGCAAGTGCAAGGCACGCTCAATGGACTGGGCGAACGTTGTGGCAATGCTGATTTAATCTCAATTATCCCATCCCTTGTTTTAAAAATGGGCTATGAGACCAATGTTGCACAGGAAGACTTAAAACAACTGACGCAAATTTCCCGCATGCTGGATGAGCGTTTGAACCGCGCCCCATCACGCGACGCGCCATACGTGGGCGAGTCCGCTTTTGCACATAAAGGCGGACTACATGTTTCTGCCGTCGAGAAAGACCCGCGCACTTACGAACATATTGACCCAGCTCTTGTTGGCAACCAACGACATATTGTGGTGTCAGATCAATCTGGCCGATCCAACATCCTGGCGAGATTCCGAGAAGTCGGCATCGACATTGACCCCAAGGATGAGCGTATTGGCCGCCTCGTAGAAGAGGTCAAAGAAAACGAGTTTAATGGCTATGCCTACGACGGGGCTGAAGCCAGTTTTGAGCTGCTCGCCCGTCGCGCATTAGGCAGCGTCCCAATGTATTTTAACTGTTCAAACTTCCGCGTTATCGATGAGCGCCGCTGGGATTCAAACAACAATCTGGTGACACTGTCTGAAGCCACCGTAAAATTGAGCGTTGGTGGCGACGAGCACATGTCGGTTGCCGAGGGCAATGGCCCTGTGAATGCCCTTGATGCGGCAATGCGAAAAGTTCTGACTCCTATTTATCCAACGTTAGCTGGATTGAAGCTGGTCGATTATAAAGTCCGCATTTTAACACCGGGCGATGGCACGCGTGCGATTACCCGTGTGATGATCGAAAGTGCAGACGGCAAAGGCGCGCATTGGTCCACGGTCGGCGTATCGCCCAACATCATTGATGCATCTTATAATGCGCTTCGAGATTCGCTCGTATATCTTTTATACCGTGACGGCGCGAAAGAGCCTGAGGCTTCGTAATCTAGCAATGACCAATCCTTCCTCTTTTTCTGTCATTCTTGTTGAGCCACAACTCGGCGAGAATATAGGCATGGTTGCCCGCGCCATGTGGAACTGTGGCGTCCGCGACCTGCGACTTGTTAATCCTCGTGATGGCTGGCCGTCCAAGACGGCGCGCGCAGCATGCTCAGGTGCAGGGGTCGTCGTCGAGGCTACCCGTCTTTATAACAGTACAAGTGATGCGATTGCTGATCTAAACTTTGTGTTAGCCACAACCGCGCGCACCCGCGATATGACCAAGCCGGTTTTTACACCTGAAACCGCCGCCAAAGAAATGAGAGGCCGCGCTCAATCTGGTGCATCAATTGGCGTCTTATTTGGCAAAGAGTCTTCAGGCCTCGATAATGATGATGTCGCATTGGCAGATGGCGCTATTACCGTGCCATTAAACCCTGAATTCACATCGCTTAATCTAGCTCAAGCCGTCCTGTTACTAAGCTATGAATGGTTCAAGTTCGAAGACCAGACGATCCCCTACGAATTGCAGATGCCGGACGATACACGCCCTGCAAACAAACAAGAATTACTCTGGCTGTATCACCACCTCGAGCAAGAATTAGATAATACTGGCTTTTTAATGGTGACCGAAAAACGGCCCATTATGATCCGAAAAATCCGTAATATGCTTGCACGGGCTCAGATGACAGAACAGGAAGTGCGGATATATCGCGGCATGATCTCATCGCTGGTGCGCAAACGTCGGCCTAGCGATGCCTTTCCTGGCGCATCAGAAGACTAGATCTTTTTTGATAACCAAATTGCTAGTTTCGAGCTTGTTTTAACGGCAAGCTTTAAGGCCTCGTAGCCGGGCGCTTCTTCAGCACCCTTCTCAAGCGCCGTTTCCCGGTGCTCGAGTTCTTCCAAACGGAAGGCTTCAAAGGTATCGCGTAATTCTTGCTGATCCCCCTCAGCATCCAACGCGGAAACTTGTTCGGCATAATGCTCGTCGATGACTTCCTCAACCGCGACCGTACAGGCATGCGCCGCTTTCTCGCCCATAAGTGCCGAGCCCGCACCCAGCGCAAATCCAGCGACATGCCACAGCGGCATCAACGCGGTTGGCCGCACACGGTTGGCTTGGATCAATTCATTAAATTTCGCGAGATGAACACGCTCTTGCTCGGCCATATGTTCGATATCTGGCCTGTCCTTGCTATTACCAAGAACCGCAAGTTGACCTTCATAGATACGCACCGCGCCATATTCGCCAGCATGATCGACGCGGATCATTTGCTCCAACATATCTTCTTTGGACAAATCGCCTGGCATACGATGAGGGCGCGTGTGCTCGGTCATGATATTTTCGGCTCCGACAATTTACGCCATGCCCAAAACGAGGCGAGCGTGCAGAAAAACGAGAATGTAACATTGTAGGTCGCCATGGAGACGCCGAAAAGCGTCCAATCAATATCACCACAGGATTTTTCGGTCTTGGTTTGTAGCGCTGCAAACAGATCTTCTGTCGTTGTCACCACCGCACCGCTTGCACCGCAAGGGGCCGCTGACGTCCACCAGTGTTGTTCAACGCCAACATGATAAAGGGCAACCGCAGTCCCCACAAAGAACACTAATCCTGCAAAAAGAACCAGATGCCGCTTTAAGTCACCCCGCGTCACGAACAACGTCGCAATGCCCATCATAGCGATGATGCCATAAGGAATGCGCTGATAAAGGCACAGCACACAAGGCTCATACCCAAAAGCGAACTCAGCGATATAGGCTGTACCAAGCGGCCCAGCTGCCGCTGCAATAAGCGCCCAAGGTAGAAACTTAATAATGATGTTCGAATTATCCATTGGCTTAGGTATAGAAGTATTTTCCAACTGCGTTAAGTTAACAATTTAAGAGCCAGCAAGCCGCCAACAAGCATTACACAAAACAGCAAGGTCAATAATCCCAGCCGTTTCTCAATGAATGCGCGAATTGGTACACCAAACTTCCAAAGCAGGATCGCCACCAGGAAGAACCGTGCCCCTCGCCCAAATACGGATGCGATGGTGAAGGACCAAGGATCCATCCCTGCCACACCACTGGCTATTGTGAATATCTTATAAGGGATTGGACTGAAGCCTGCAGTAAAGACGATCCATACACCATGCTCATTGTACGCTTCGCTTGCCACCTCGAATTTAGCCGTCGCATGATACATATCAAGAATGGGTCGGCCCAATTCATCAAACAACGTCGCCCCAATGAAATAGCCAAAAAGCCCCCCTGCAACCGACGCAATCGTACACACCAGTGCAATTTTGAACCATTGCGGTCGCGCCGCCAAAATCATCGGAATCAACAGCACATCAGGCGGGATCAGAAAAAACGAGCTTTCGGTGAACGAAACTAGGGCCAAAATCCAGATCGCATGGCGGTGGCCGGACCATTCAATGGTTTTGTCGTAAAGTGCGCGCAGCATGAGGGTAAAGTCTCCAAAACCGTGTAATTGCTGCCGTCTTTAGCAGTCAGCACCTATGCATGCAATAAATCCTAAAACCATCGAAACACGATATAGACATAAGCCCGTCGATATCATATGTTCCCTGCGCTTTACACCGTTGCCCCTCTGGCGGAACTGGTAGACGCGCGGGATTCAAAATCCCGTTCTCGCGAGGGAGTGCCGGTTCGATTCCGGCGGGGGGCACCACTTTTCTTCATTTTTATTTCTACGTCACCCCGGCACAGGCCGGGATCCAGTGGCGCAAAATATATTGAAGCATTCTCAGAACCGATGGATCGAACTGGATTTCGGCCTTCGTCAGAATGACGGCGGTCGCAGTTAAGTGGTCGATTCCTTTTCCATGAGTGCTATACTTTATAAAACCTGCGTTCATGCCCCAGTAAGGAATAAACTTTGAGCTCAAGCGATCATACATCCGAACCAGAATTTGCCATTGAAATAGACGGCCTCAGCAAAGTTTATGCTGGCTCTAATAAGCAAGAACCTAAACACGCCCTCAACGATGTTTCGTTGAAGATTAAGCGTGGCTCGTTTTTTGCGCTCTTGGGGCCAAACGGTGCTGGAAAATCGACGTTGATCAACATTCTGGCCGGGCTTGTTAACAAAACGTCCGGCTCTGCCAAGATATGGGGATACGATACTGAAACCGAGATGCGCCCAGCGCGCCGGGCGATTGGTGTGGTCCCTCAGGAACTGAGCACCGATCCCTTTTTCACGCCACGTGAACTTTTCGAACTCCAAGCCGGCATGTTTGGCATTCCGGCATCGGAACGTCGAACGACCGAAATTCTTGAAGCCGTCGGCCTGGGCGAAAAAGCAGATGCGTATACCCGGTCATTATCTGGCGGCATGCGACGACGTTTGCTTGTTGGTAAGGCAATGGTTCACCGTCCACCAATCCTCGTCCTTGATGAACCTTCTGCAGGTGTCGACGTCGATTTGCGTCGCCAGCTTTGGGATCACGTCCAACACATGAACGATGGAGGCACGACCGTCTTGCTGACCACGCATTATCTTGAGGAAGCCGAGGCGCTTTGTGACGAGATTGCCATTATCAACCATGGCCGAATTATCGCCTGTGAGCCAACGGACGTGATGCTGCAACGCCTTGATGCCAAGGACATGTCGCTCACGCTCTCACTACCCATTACGGCAACACCTGCAGCCCTTAAAGCCTATGACCCCGTATTGGACAATCCGACCCGCCTGACCCTGAGCTTTAAGCCATCGACAACACCGGCACGTAAGGTTCTTGCAGACGTTGAGGATGCGGGTTTGGAAGTTCGTGACTTTTCGACCAAAGACGCTGACCTTGAAGATATCTTTATCCGCCTAACCCACGGCGACGATGATGCGCGGATATGATAAACATCTAGCGAAGCCGTCTTCGCGATTATCTATTATCCTGAGTATCATCACGCTTTTTGTCCTGAGCGGCTGCGCCCCTCAGCTGATTGATCCAGGTCCTTTAAAATGGACCCCCGAACTTCATCCAACACATTTTGCGACCCGTGATGGCTTGTCACTGCCTTACCAGTCATGGTCCGCCAAAGACGAAAAGCCCAAGGCCATTCTCGTCGCCCTGCATGGCTTTAATGACTATTCCGCATTTTTCGAAGACCCCGCCACGTTCATGCAAGCCCATGGCATCACCAGCTATGCCTATGATCAACGCGGGTTTGGCGGCGCCGGGTTCCGGGGGCGGTGGTTTGAGAACGCACGATATCGCATGGATGCCCGGGACTTCACGCAGCTCATTGCGGAAAAGCATCCCGGCATCCCGCTTTATATTTTAGGCGAAAGCATGGGCGGTGCCGTTGCGATGACCATGCTCAGCGAACAGGACGCCCCTTGGGTGACAGGGGCTATCTTGTCCGCGCCGGCCGTGTGGGGCCGGGAGTCCATGCCGTGGGCCCAGAGCGCTTTATTATGGCTGAGCGCGCATACCATGCCGAGCGTACCCATGTCTGGGCGGGGTTTAAAAATTCAACCCAGTGACAATATTGAAATGCTCATCGCACTGGGGCGTGATCCTTTAATCATCAAAGGTACACGGGTCGATGCCATTAATGGTCTGGTTGATCTCATGGATGATGCTTTGGCTGCATCACGCACATTCAGCGCACGATCACTGATCTTGTATGGCGGGCGTGATGAAATCGTCAAAGCGGGTCCGACACGCATGATGTTTGAGCGGCTGCCTAAAGACGCCAAAGACAAACATCAAATCGCGATTTACCCAAAGGCTTATCATATGTTGCTGCGTGACCTTGATGCCAAAACCGTTTGGACAGACATCATTGCCTGGACAGACAGCCCCGATACACGTTTGCCTAGCGGTGCAGACAAACGTGCTGAGGAATATTTGTCATCAAGCCAATAAGCTCAGGATTTTACGACGGCAAGCTTGCCCGTTACACCGTGCTTATCAATCAACTCTTGTACAAAGCCGCTCGCGCATACTTCAGTTAGATAATCCTGGAGAAACGTATAAAGCGCTTTGTTCTCAGGCTTTGTACCAATCGCTTGCTGAACTGACGTATATTTGCCATCCAGAACGCGTGATCCAGGCATATTCACAGCATTCTCTTTCAATGCAGGCACAAGACCAGCAAGGGCCTCCAGCTTTTCTTCTTGGAATAACTTAAATGCACCCGGCAAGCCTTCTGCACGGTGCAGCTCTGCATACTTAAGCGTACGTGATAGATAAAGATCATACGCTGCACGCGCTGATACGGCGACATTTACGCCCGGTTTATCAACATCTTCAACTGTTTGCAGCGGAGAGCCTTCAGGCACAAGATAGGTTGCTTCGATTTCCACATAAGCCTTACAGAAGGTAATCTTTTCAGCGCGTTTTGGCTCAACCGCAATCAACGCGATATCCCAAGCGTCTTCGGTGACAGCATCAGCAACCTCACCAGGTGTCGCAAATGTCACGTATTCAACATCAACACCAAGCCGCCGTGCAATCTCTGCCCCCATATCCGGGGATATCCCCTCCGGACCACCGTTCGCACTCTTTCCTGTTACCAAGAGAATGTTGCCCAAATTTACACCAATACGAAGTGTGCCGGGTTTACTGAGTTCTGACAGGATTGATGTATCCACTGATTGGTTCCTCCCTAAGGAATTTAGAATTGTATATTGTTATAGTCCGTTATCCTTGATGTGTGAACTCAATGTCATGATTTCAAATCATCATGTCTGGTCATTTTGAGGAATTTAATCTCTTTGCTTGTGATTGACCTTTTGTTTGTTGATTTGTTCGCCCTTTACGCCGAAGCCCACACAAAGTACAACCCGATCAACATAACTTGATCCGCCGCTCCTTTAATGGCGGCAACGTGCGCCCTCAAACTGAATTTCTGTGGCCTGACGCACGAAACCGATACTCCGAAAGAAGAACAATGACTGAATTCGAAGGCGTACTTTCCACGCTCGCACAAGCGTTGAACAAACGCGGCTATACCACGCTCACCCCTGTACAGCAGGCCATTATCGCCCCAAAGCTAAAGGATGCAGACACCCTTGTATCCGCGCAGACTGGATCAGGTAAAACGGTCGCATTTGGCATGGCGATCGCGCCTACGCTGCTTGGTGACACTGAGCAATTCTCACAGACCCCATCCCCGCTGGCACTCGTTGTTGCGCCTACGCGGGAATTGGCATTACAGGTCAAACGTGAATTAGAATGGCTTTATGAGATGACCGGTGCCGCATTTGCGTCCTGTGTTGGCGGGATGGATATGCGCGAAGAACGTCGCGCCCTGCAACGTGGCGCCCATATTGTCGTCGGCACCCCAGGCAGATTAAGAGATCATATCGAACGCGGTTCATTCAACACAACGCGCCTCAAGGCCGTTGTTCTGGATGAAGCCGACGAAATGCTCGACCTCGGTTTCCGGGATGATCTTGAGCATATCCTCGATTCCTCTCCCAAAGATCGCCGCACACTGATGTTTTCCGCAACGGTACCACGGTCTATCGAAACACTGGCAAAACGCTATCAGCGCGATGCCGTCCGCGTCGAGACAGCGGCTGGGCAAAAACAGCATCTCGACATCGAATATCGTGCCCTGACCGTTGCCCCGAATGACGAAGAGAACGCCATCGTTAACGTTCTTCGTTATTTCGATGCAAAGAACGCACTCGTTTTTTGCTCCACACGTGCTGCCGTCAATCGGATTACCAGCCGGTTTAACAACCGGGGCTTCTCAGTTGTCGCACTTTCTGGCGAACTCAGTCAGAACGAACGTACTCATGCATTGCAAGCGATGCGTGATGGTCGCGCACGTGTATGTATTGCAACCGATGTTGCCGCGCGTGGTATTGACCTGCCTAATCTGGAATTGGTCATTCACGCAGATATTCCAAAGAACCGTGAAATTCTCCTACATAGAAGTGGTCGAACCGGGCGTGCCGGGCGTAAGGGCGTTTGTGCATTGATCGTGCCCCATAACGCGCGCAAGCGAACTGTTCGCCTGTTAAGCGGTGCAAACATTGATGCTGTATGGGCAAATCCACCGACGGCCGAAGACGTTATGGCTAAAGATCATGAACGCCTGCTGTCAGACCCGTCCTTAACCGAGCCGCTCAGCGATATCGAAAAAACGTTCGCTGAGGAACTCTTGTCCCGGCACAGTGCCGAGCACGTTGCCGCCGCCTTTGTGCGTCAACATTTTGCTGAGCAAGCAGCACCCGAAGAGCTTCTGGATACCGCAGCACCTGAACGCCCACCTAGACAACGCGATGATTTTAAAAACGGCGTCTGGTTCTCATTGTCAGTTGGACGCAATGAATCAGCTGAGCCTCGTTGGCTTTTACCAATGCTTTGCCGCGCCGGGCATATTACAAAACACGACATCGGTGCGATCCGTGTCCAACAGGTTGAAACATTTATTGAGCTTGCACCCGGATGCGTCGAGCAGTTTCTTACGGCCCTCGGCCCTGAAGCGAAAATGGAAAATAGCATTTACGTCAAACAGCTAGACGGCGTGCCGGACCTGAATCGCGGCCCCCGTGAAGACAGGGACAGCGCCCCACGGGCAAAGAAGAAGCCGTATTCATCAGACAAACCTCGTGCCAAAAAAGAGTCTTCCTCTGAAACTCCTTTTGTACGTGGTGATGCGGAGCCAAGGCGCAAACGTACGCCAACATCCAGTGATAAACCTGAGGGGAAAAAGCCTTGGGATAAATCTTCGAAAAAGCCAAAGAATAAAAAGCTAAAACTTAAGCCAGGCAAATCCGGGGGTTCCAGTTCAAAGCCAAGCCGTGCAGATCGAGCAGGTTCTGCACCTTTGAAACGGAAAAAACCAAAGACTTAACGGCTTATACGGCAGGCTCAGGCTTGACCATTTCCGTTATTTTTTTACGTTGAAGTTTACCACCTGCAGTGCGGGGTAATTTGCGGACGAATATAAGCTTGGTATTGCCAAAAAAACTTAGCACCAATCCTGGAAGCTTTTGCTTTATCTCATTCTTGCCGTCTGTATCTTTTGGCACGATGACAACAACGGCATGATGAACGTCTTCATCGTCCGCTAGTGTGACGACGCAAACCTCACGAATGTGCAAAGCTGCGAGCAGGCTATTCTCGATCTCTTGCGGCGCGTATTTGATCCCCTTGATATTCAGAAGGTCATCTGCCCGCCCGATAAGCTTCAACATACGGTGATCTTTTAAAACACCAATGTCTCCCGGATAGAACCAACCATTCTTGAACATTTTCTGCGTTGCTTCTGGGTTGTTAATATACCTGCTCACACAGCCTGAAGATCGCACCCTTATCCAACCCGGCTCGCCAACAACAGGTTCGTCGTCATCATTCACGGTTTGCACATCAACACCTGGCAACAAAACGCCAACACCCTCCTCGTTCATCGTACTGATGGTCGAGCACTCATTCGCGCCATAGGTCTCAGAAAAATGGCTGGCGAGAGCATGTAACACGCGTGTTCAAACCGCTTCAGAAACAGCCGAGCCAATCGTCAGTAATCTTAAATTGGTTGGCTTTACATAATCTTCTGGCAAAGAATCCAACACCTGCATCAAGCCATGAAGCAAGAAAGATACATGTTTGATTTCATATTTTGAAAGCGCATCCGCCGCATTGACCCGGGTATCGTAAACACACGTCCCTCCAGCATGAATGCATGTCGTTACCGCCGCTTGGATGGCACTGACATTGAAGCCCATTGTCACAAAGTAACGCGATTGACGTATAAAGCCGCCCCTGAATTGTGCGTTATTATATATAAAGTCCTGATTTTCAAAGCTCCTGAACATATATTTCATTTTACCCGTCGTGCCTGAGCTTTTAAGGATACGGCAATGGCTACGAGCGCTAATATCGGCCTGCGCAAAGGATGTTCTCAGCTGCATGTTCATTACAAGCTTTAGCCATTTCTTATCCATCACATGTGTTTTTTCTGCATTCAACGGGGCCTTTCCGGAAAACGTCATGACCCAATCGAGGGTTTCTGGAATTTCCTTCAGGCACCAGGCTTCGTCTTCGATGTACGACATTGTCGCTACACCAGAAGCCTCCATGGCCAAGAGTGTCACCCGGTGAAGATAAAAGCTGCCGAGTTGAGTATGTACGGGCAGAAATTCAATCGCCACGGACTGACCGGGCTCAAACTTAAATACACGTAAGGCTATGATCATTTTGCAAATATCGCGGTAGAAAACCGCATAACTAAATGCCTTACCTTGGTCGATCACGGCAATATTAACGGGTACCCGAACCGCATAATAAGCAATGTGGTGCAAAGTAATTGGGTAGTTGCCCTGCAGGTCACTATCGTTCATCTCGGGCATTTTAATCACTAACCGTCAAATAATAACCGCACGTATCAACATAGCTGTCTGATGTTATCAATATCTCCTGAAATGAACCACACAGATTAAGCCTACGGGAGATCAAACGCACAAGCGCCGTGAGCTTAATAACAGGCGCACTTGCTTAGCTTTACTATTAAAAACCATCAAAATGTAGGTTTTTGATTTTAGCTCAATTATGAGAGGTCATCGTTTGTAATATTCGGTCAACTTGCACAAGCGTTTCTCGGGGCAAGCCCTTTCCAGTTAGGACAAAATGGATCACCCCTGGGTTTCTTTCATCATAAATGTCGCCAAATTTTCGAACACCATCTTGCTGCAACGATTTGTGACCGTTGAAGGGTTTTTGGGAACATTAGATAGACAAAGCTTATCAGACTTCACACTCCAATTGGCGTTGAAATTCTCTCGTATCGAGCTAACATAATGACTTTAATCATACTCGATTTTGATGTTGGCGGTTCCATCATTTCGAAAATCAATTTTTATTTCAGAACGTGTTTGATGGCCGACAAACCCTGATGGTTCACAACTTTGTATCGAACCAGAAGCCGTAGATTCTTGAAGTAAACTAGCAAGAATTCTGCCATCAATGTCTTCCGTAACTCGAGGGGCGATTAATTCAGCATTAGCATTCAACGGGGCACTGCTTGTCTGCTCAGGAGTGACGCTCGATGCCGTTTTGATAGATGTTAGGCCTGCACTTGCGCCTGAACCGAAATTGATGCAGCATTTTTTTGAACCTACATCTGACCGATTGCCTCTCTCTCACCTTTCAGGCGTGCATACTCTTGTGCCTGGGCCCCATCGCCACCTTCCAGTAACAAGAGGGTAGGCTGATTGGATGTCATCTGGTTGGCTTGCGCAGCCGAACAATATAGCTGACGCAGCTAAAACGAATATTTTTATTACCGTACGTTCAATAATACTGAGTAAAACAATAAAAGTGTCAAAATGGCATTCAATAAAGCGGCTGCAAGGGCAGAAATTGAGGGCCTGTATTTTTGACGTCTTGAATCATAGGTTAGTATCGAGTCTTGTCCATGAGGGCGTCCCGTTGTATGACATCACGCAGTTAATGGGACACAAATCCCTTGAGATGGTAAAACGCTACGCTCACCTCCCTCCTGATTATCAGGAGAATACAATCTCGGCTTTGTACAAGCTTGGGCACTAAATGGGCACAGTGGCGGAATTCTAATTCTCAGGAGCCGCGCAACCCATTGATAATAATGGTATGCACCCGTAGCTCAGCTGGATAGAGCGCTGCCCTCCGAAGGCAGAGGTCACAGGTTCGACTCCTGTCGGGTGCACCAATTTTCTAAATAAAAACAATGACTTAGGTTTTTTCCAATTTCCTAATTGACTCCAAAAACGCATACACACATCATACACACAATACACACAGAAATGACGTTGTGAATTGTGACAAATGGCAGATGTAAATAATAAGATTGATGTGAGAGGTGATGGGTCTGTTGTTCTCTATCAAAGAGGTAATAGAGACGGTTCCATCAACGAAATCTTTCAGATGCGTATTCGTGTCCCTCTGACTGCATCTAAGGGTTACTTCAGAGGAAGCACTGGTGAGAGTAATCAAGGACGAGCATCTCAAGTTGCACTGAATAAGTTCGATGAACTCTATAATAAGGTAAAGAGTGGCGGAACTCTGTTAGGTAAATCATTCAAGGATTTATTCAACGAGTGGAAAGTCCATTACCCCAAAGTCAGTAGCGAAAGTCTTCCTCAGTACATCGAGTGGTCTATCAATCGAGTAGGAAACTACCCCTACACGTTCTTTGTCTATGAACGAGGTAATCCAAAGGTTGATACGATTACCACACAGGATTTTGAGGACTACTTCATTTACAGGAAGAATAACTCCTTAAAAAAGGGAGTTCCCTACTTACCTTCGAACAATACCATTCGTAAGGAATGTACTCTTCTGGGTCAGATGTTCTCTTATGCATTTGAGAAGGGATATCTGCCTAAGGAACTTAAGGTCAAAAGACCATCTCCTGAGAAAGATTCGAGAAGACCTTCATTCACCAAAGAGGAGTGGAGAAAACTCACCACAGGAATGAGGAAGAGAGTTAAAGAGGGTTGGGGTGCACACAAACGAGATAGGTTCATCCTCAATCAATATGTCCTCATTCTTGCAAACTGTGGCGTTCGCCTGGGTGAGTTAAGGAACATCAAGTGGAGTGATGTCAGAAGAGAAACCTATGAAGAGGATGATGACACCGTTCGTCTTATTATTCTGGTCAAAGGTAAAACAGGAATAAGAGAGGTTGTCTGTAACAAGGGAACAGAGATTTTCTTTGAGAGGTTATATGATAACCGCAAAGAAGAATTGAACGCACACCCCTCACCAGACACCTTCGTGTTCTGTCATCAAGATGGAACTCCCATTAAAACCATGCGTAAGGCATTCGATAGTCTACTGGATGATTTAAAACTGAAGACAAACTCTATGGGGAAGAACAGAACTCTTTATTCCCTTCGACATATGTATGCGACCTTCCGTCTAAGTGAAGAGGTATCACCATATCTTCTCGCAAAACAAATGGGGACATCAGTTGAGATGTTAGAGAAGCACTATGGTCAGGTGGTTAATCGTCTGGTTGCAACTCAGATAACTAAAACTAGAAGTCGTCAGACGGTAAAAGTGACTGAGAAGATTTATCCATTTTAGACGGAATTACTGATGAAGAAGAAAAAAGTTATAAGTCCCTGTATTTCTGTGTGTCGTATTGATGCCAATAACGTGTGTGAAGGTTGTCACAGAACACTCAAAGAAATAAGAGAGTGGTCAATTTATAGTGACAAACGGCGGGAAACTATAATGAAGAGATTGAGTGCTTAACTAATTAAGTGAATAAAAGATATTAGGGTATCTAATCCCTTATATATTTTCCTCAGACTCCATTCGAAATCTTCTCTCTGTCAGAGATTCGTTTTCATATATCCAATATAGTGGTCCATGTGCGGCGGTTAACTTCCCACCATGTCGATGGAGCATCGTTTTCGCAGCATCACTTAGAGAGGTGATGGAACCCTCAAATTCAACCTGCTTGTCATCAACGACTTTGCAGGTCACTGCTTCATCTTTAATGAAGTGTAGAATTGCACCAACAGGGACGTTGACTAATGAGAATTTGAAGGCAGGTCGGCGTTCATTAGCACGGCGCAGTGTTTCTACGTCTTCGTCATCTTCCACAATGTCGGTCGCAGGTGTTATATCCTTTAATGATAATGCTTCGAGGATTATCTGCACTCTTTCGGGATTGATTCGAAAAAATTCTCTTTTTGGATTGATCCGATGGTCGCCAAACGCACTGTGAAGTCGTTTCTCAACATCCTGACTGTCAGAAACTTCGCATGCGTAATAACACTCAAAGGGCACAGGGACACCAGAGTGAGATGAGAGACTTCTGAGGCGATCTTCTAGGTTCGTAGTCCGTCCGATTTTAATCAGATCGGGGATTACAGGATTAGTGAGGATATAAACAATTTCAGTCATAAAATTATAGTACTCGACTGCTTGATGAGGAAAAACCCCCCTTCTATTTTTTAAGTACCTTTAAGAAAGCACATCCCTTCCAGTTTTATGGGGTGGGGATGACGGATTACTTCACTCGCACTAAATCCACGTTTGATGCGGTGGATGGGTTATTTTTGGAGTGATGTTTTACCTACTGACCCTATCCCACCACCCAACATCGCAATGCGTCTGTGCGACCGTCTGTGGTCGTTTAGCAGGGTGTTAATCAGTGGGAGCAGGAGGAGAAGGAACCTCACAGATTAGTGTGAGGTTCTATTCGGGTCAGGGTTGGGTCTATGGGTTATGCGACATCCTGCATTTCTTTTAGTTTATCCCTGTTTATAAGGAACTCCTCAACAAACTTTCTCGCAGTATGGGTAAGCATTTTAATCTTATCGTCATATAAAGTTTTTGTATTAGAAGTATGACTATTCATAAAGTGAAGAAGTCCTCTTGGTCTATCAAATGTATTCAAGTGCGAACCAGTATCTTTCCACCATTCATATTGTTCCTTATTAGAGACAAAACCAAAATTTGTATTAGGTTTCTTAATACATCTGTATATCCAGTATTCCTCTCCGTTGATTAGAAACTTCATATCGTTGTAATCTTTCCAACCACCTTCTTTCTTAAACTCCTTAAATACCTGTTCCATTTGACTGATACTTTCTTCGGTAGGTTTGTCTCCTATGTGAAGTTCCACTTCGTTTCTACAAAGAATCATTTGGATAATATCCAAGTCATCTGTCTGTTCTATAAAATACAACTCCTTC
>Ga0209309_10000520_pt1 | contig 44887 bp, 49 predicted proteins | sample COGITO_mtgs_1204_2_FD_184807 | JGI IMG/M metagenome (GOLD analysis project Ga0209309, IMG submission 184807) | Pelagic marine microbial communities from North Sea - COGITO_mtgs_120412 (SPAdes) (version 2) | ecosystem: Environmental > Aquatic > Marine > Epipelagic ... | reverse complement strand
CATATTGGACATTTTAAAATTTAATGCTTTAACTATGTTATTAGGTTTTAATATTTCTTTCATAGGAAATATTTTTAAATTTTTTAAAAAATTAAATCTAGTATTTTTAATCAATAAAAATTGATTTTTTTTTTTATAAACTTCTACCAAAAAAAATTTATCAATATTTTTTTTTTTTTTTTTAATAATTTCAAAATCATTATTTTTAAATGATTTGCAATTTTTAGTTAAAGGGCATTTTGAACAAAAAGGATTTTTAGATTTACAAATAAGGGCTCCTAGTTCCATTAATGCTTGCGCATAATCACTTGCTCTTAAAGAGATGCCTAATATCTTTTTTTGTTTAATAAGATTTTCTTTTGAAACTTGATTGGTTAATTTTAAATTTAATAGTCTTTTAATCACTCTTTCAATATTCCCATCAAGTGGAATAAATGGTTTATTAAAAGCAATTGCCATAATTGCATTAGCTGTATAGTCGCCTATCCCAGGAAGAGATTTTAATTCATCAATTGTTCTGGGTAATTTTCCGTTAAATCTTTTTACTACAATCTTAGCTGTTTTTCTTAAATTTTTAACTCTTGAATAATAACCAAGTCCCTCCCAATATCTAAGTAATTTACTTTCATTGATAATTGCTAATGATTTTAAGTTAGGAATATCTTTTATAAAATTATTAAAATAAGGCACAACAGTTGCTACTTGAGTTTGTTGAAGCATGAACTCACTTACTAAAGTATAATATTCTCTTCTAGTTTGTGAAACTTTTTTTCTCCATGGTAATACTCTTTTATTATTATCATACCAATAAAGAATTTTATTTGTTAGAATGGAATTAGACATATGCAGTTTAAAAACAATATTAAGCAGAGAGGCAAAACTATTCAAGGCTTAAGGTCTTTTAAGGACACTTTGCCAAAAAATATTAAAAAAATAATAAATAAAAAAGGACATGTGTTCTCAGAAACCTTAAATAATTGGAAATATATTGCTGGAAATGATCTTTTTCAAATATGTTACCCAAAGTCATTTAAAAATTCTAATAAATTTGGAGTTAGCACCTTACAAATAATCGTCAAGCGAGGGCACGAAGTAGATTTAGAATATTCAAAAAAAAATATAATAGATAAAATGAACAGCTTTTTTGGTTATACTGTTGTTGAAAAACTAAAATTTATCAGCTTCGATGATATTCAAACCAAAGATAAGGAAGTAAAAAGAAATAATAATAGTGTGACAATTAATAAATATGCAGATAGGATTAGAGATATTAAAAATGATAAAATTAAAAAATCACTATTAGAATTAACTAAATTTTTTAAACAAAAATGAAAAAAATATTTTTATTAGCATTCATAACATTAATTGTTCTTAGCAACTATTTGTTTGCTGATAGTCTTAAAGAAATTAAAAGAATTTCAGAAGGTAATGAAAATGCAAAAATAACAATAATTGCTTATGAGTCTCTAACGTGTGGACATTGTGCTGACTTTCATGCAAATGTTTACCCTAGTCTTAAAAAAGAATTTATTGAAAAAGGTCTTGTTAAAATTGAATTTAGGCATTTCCCTTTAGATATTGCGGCTTTTAATGCTTCAAAAATTGGACAGTGTAATAACGATGGAAACTCAGATTTAATGCATATTTTATTCTCTGGTCAAAAAGAATGGGCCAAAGGGAAAAATCCTAAAGAAGCAACCAATTATTTAAAAAAATTTTTATTAGATGTGGATATAAAAGTAGATTTTGAAAAATGCTTGAATAATAAAAATATTGAAGATTTTGTTTTAAATGATCGAATCGAAGGTGTAAAAAAATTTCAAGTCAATGCTACTCCTACGATTATAATTAATGATAAAAAGTTTGAAAAAGCTCTTAATTATAAAAATTTGAAAAAATATCTAGAAAAACTGATATAAGTTAGTTCATGGAGTTTAAAAAAATCCAATTAAATGGATTTAAATCATTTGCTGAAAAAACCAATTTTTTAATTGAAGAAGGTCTTACCGGGATAGTGGGTCCTAACGGTTGTGGAAAATCTAACATTGTAGAGTCTATAAGATGGGTGATGGGAGAAACCTCAGCAAAGAGTATGCGTGGATCAGGCATGGAAGATGTTATTTTTTCTGGAACATCTAATAAGACTTCTAAAAACATTGCAGAAGTTTCAGTTAGCGTAACGAATGAAAACCGTGATGGACCAGTTAAATATAAAGATTTAAATGAAGTTGAAGTAAGAAGAAAAATTGAAAAAGACAAAGGTTCTAAATTTTATATCAACAACAAAGAGATTAGAGCAAGAGATGCTCAAATGTTTTTTGCTGACTTATCTACTGGTGCTCACTCTCCTTCAATGATAAGTCAAGGACGTATAGGTGCTTTAGTAACAGCAAAACCAACAGATAGAAGGGCTATTTTAGAAGAAGCAGCCAATATCTCAGGACTACATGTAAGAAGGCATGAAGCGGAACTAAGGTTAAATGCAGCAGAAACAAATTTAAAAAGAGCAGATGAGCTAAGACGCCAACAAGAAAAACAATTGGCAAACCTTCAAAAACAAGCTGAAGAAGCCTCTAAATACAAAATGATTTCTGAAGAAATTAAAAAAATTGAAGCTGGTTTATATTATTTAAAATTATTAGACATAGATAAAGAAATCAAAATTGAAAATGAAATTAACACAGAGGCAGAAGGAGAAGTGAGTGGTTTTAATCAAACAATTGCTAAATTAGATAGCTTGATAAAAATAGAAACAGATAAAGTGTCTCCACTTAGAGAAAAAAATATTGAAAATTTATCTAAAATTCAAAGAATGAATTTAGAATTACAAAATCTTGATGAAGAAAATATTCGAACTCAAGATGAAATAGAAAATTTAAAAAAATCATTAAAAACTGTTGATGAAGATATTGATAGGGAGAAAGGAATTGTTATAGATGCTAACTCAAATGAAAAGAGATTAAGGGAAGAAAAAAGTGATTTAATAGAGATAGACTCTAAATATTTTGAAACAGAAAAACTATCTAATGAAGACCTAGAATCTGCTAAAGACAAGCTAAAAAAAGAACAGAATGAAGTAGATGAAATTATTAATTTTTTCGCTGATGGAAATATAAACATTAATGTTGCTCCAATAAATAATGTTAAAAGTACAATTGAAAGAGTTAAAGAATTGATTAATAATAATGAAATAAATAAAGCACTTACCTTGTTGGACAGATGTCAAATTGAAATAGGTGAGTTTTTGAAAAACTTCGAAAATGAAGATAGTAAAAAGAAACTTACCAATATTAATGAAAAAAATAATAATATTAAATTATTACAAGAAAAATATGCAGATAGCTTTAGTAAAAACCAATCAATAAAAAAAGAGTCAGTCAAAAGAAATGAGAGAATTAAAACTATTGAAACTGAAATTGAAAGCTGGAAAAATTTACTTTCAAACTCTGAAAAAATGGTTGCCGACTTAAGTGAAAGAAAAAATAAATTACTTTCTAAACTGAATGAACGCGACCAACAGCCAAAATTTCAGGCAGAAAAAAAAGGACAGATTACAGAAGGCTTAAGGATTGCAGAAAATGAAAAAAATGAAAATGAAAAAATTATAAATGAAACTGATGAAAAAATTGACACTTTGAGGATTGAGTTAAATGATATCCAGGAAAAATCTATCCAAATAAGAGAAAGAAAAGCTAGCTCTGGTGCAACTATTGAAGGATTAAAAAAACGTAAAGATGATTTATTAGAAAGAGTTTTAACTGAACTTAATATTAAGGAAGATAATATTCTGGAGAATTCTGACTTAAATGGTGTTGAGGACTTACCTGATTCTGTTAGTCAAGAAGAGACCTTAGATAAAAAGAAGAGAGAAAGAGAAAAACTTGGATCGGTTAATTTACGTGCAGATGAAGAAACAAACAAATATGAAATTGAGATAAAGAAGATGGAGCAAGATAGAGAGGATCTTGTTTCAGCTATTGTAAAATTAAAAGAAAGCATCAATGAATTAAATCAAAAAGGAAGAGAAAGGTTGTTAGAAGCTTTTGAAAAAGTTAATAGAAAATTTAATGAAGTTTATACAAAACTATTTAATGGTGGCAGTGCTAAACTAGAATTAGTTGACTCTGATGATCCCCTTGAAGCTGGTCTTGAAATGTTGGTAAGTCCTCCTGGTAAAAGACTTCAATCAATAACTTTGTTATCTGGGGGAGAACAAGCTTTGACGGCTCTATCTCTTATTTTTGCTGTATTTTTAACTAATCCATCTCCAATATGTGTGCTAGACGAGGTAGATGCTCCGCTTGATGACGCAAATGTTACAAGATTCTGCAGCCTTCTTGAAGAGTTAACTAAAATAACTAATACTAAATTTATTATTGTAACCCATCACGCCTTAACAATGTCAAAAATGAATAGACTTTATGGTGTAACAATGCCAGAAAAGGGAATTAGTCAATTAGTGGCTGTTGATTTACAAAAAGCAGAAAGCATGGTTGCTTAAGAATTAAATGTCAAAAGACTCACTGAAAACTCGCTTAGAGATTGCAAAATCTAAAATTTCTAAAAAAAACTTGTTTGAAGCTAAAAAAACGCCTTCATCTATTGGAACTGCCTTTAAAATGAGCACAGAGTTGGTGTCTGCAGTAGCGGTTGGGACAATTATTGGGTTTATTTTAGACAATACCTTTGGTACTAAACCATGGTTAATATTAATATTTTTTTTCGTAGGCGTGATTGCAGGTATTGTAAATGTCTTCAAATCTGCGAAAAACATGCAAAAATAAATTAAAAATATATGGCTACAAATCCAATGCACCAATTCGAAGTTTACAGAATTGGACCTGAAATAAAATTAGGAACAATTGATATATCCTTTACAAACGCAAGTTTATTTATGGTCATTAGTTCTCTTGCAATACTACTAATTTTTAATCTTGGATCTAAAAAAAATTCTTTACTGCCTAACAAAGTTCAACTTTTGGCAGAACTTAGTTATACATTTGTTTCAAAAATGATTAGTGATACAGCTGGCTCAAAAGCAAAACCTTATTTTGCTTTTATATTTTCTCTATTCATGTTTGTTTTATTTTGCAATATGTTCGGCATGATACCTTACGCATTTACTGTCACTAGCCACATAATTGTTACTTTTATATTGGCTTCATTTATCTTTATTGGAGTTACAATAATTGGATTTCTAAAACATGGGCTTGGTTATTTAAAATTATTTGTCCCAAGTGGTGTGCCCGCAGTTCTTTTGCCATTAATAGTTGTTATAGAAATAATTTCTTATTTGAGTAGACCTGTAAGTCTTTCTGTTAGATTGTTTGCTAACATGATGGCTGGACATACTATGATGAAAGTTTTCGGAGGCTTTGTTATAAGTCTTGGAATAGTCGGTGGATGGCTTCCACTGAGTTTTTCGGTTGCATTAACTGGTTTGGAGATATTAGTTGCTTTTCTTCAAGCATATGTTTTTGCAATCTTAACCTGCATCTATTTAAATGATGCATTAAATTTACACCATTAATTAACATAAGGAGGATATAATGGAATTAGAAGCAGCAAAAATGATCGGAGCAGGACTAGCAGCGATAGCTTTAGCCGGTGCAGGTGTCGGGATTGGAATTATTTTTGGTAATTACCTTTCTGGAGCGATGAGAAATCCATCTGCGGCACAAAAACAATTTCCTAATCTTTTATTAGGATTTGCTTTGGCTGAGGCTACTGGCTTATTTGGATTGGTTGTTGCATTAATTATTTTATTTGCGTTTTAAATTTAATGATTAAAAAAATATTTTTTCAGTCAATATTTTTAAGTTTTCTATTTTTTATAGAAACTTTTGCAGCTGAAAGTGGGGGTATGCCTCAATTAAATCCTGAATTTTGGGTTTCTCAAATTTTTTGGTTAACTATAACTTTTGGAATCTTGTATATTGTTTTATCTAAACTTATACTTCCAAAAATAAGTGCTAATCTTGAAATAAGAAAAGCACAAATTCTTGAAAATATTGAGGCAGCAGAAAAACAAAGAGAAGAAAGTGAACTAAAAATTAAAGAATACGAAGAAATAGTTCAAAATAGCAAAAATCAGGCAAAAAATTATATCAATCAAGCTAAAGAAAAAGTTCTAAAAGATATTAATCTTAAAAAAGAAACTTTAGATCAAAATTTAAATGAAGAAATAAAAAAAGCAGAGTCTGAAATTACAAATTTTAAAAGTAAGGCTCCTGAAAAAATTAATAAAATTGCTGCTGAAACATCAGCAGATATAATTCAGCAATTGATAGGTACGGAAGTGAATAATAGCAGCATTTCAGCAATAGTAGATGAATTAGCAAAAAAAAAAATGAGTGAATATTATGGCAATTGATGCAACTTTTTGGGTAGCAGTATCTTTTATAGTTTTCTTTGGTGGTTTGATTTATTTAAAAATACCTCAAAAAATTAATGATGTTTTAACAAAACTTATTTTAGATATTAAAAATGAAATAGATGAAAGTGAAAAATTAAGATCAGAAGCAAAGATCTTACTGGAAAAAGCTCAAAATAAATTGGATACTGCTCAAGCAGTCAGTAATAATATTTTAGAGCAAGCAAAAAAAGATAGTGATCATTTAATAATAGAAATGAATGATAAATTTCACAAATCATCTGAGATCAAAAAAAACCTGGCAGAAAATAAAATTTCTCAAATGAAAGAATCTGCTATTAAAGAAATTAAAGATATTTCAATTAAAATTGCAATGGATTCTGTGAAAAAAATTATCAACACGTCAGTTGATAAGTCTAAACTTGATAATCTTTTTGATAAAAATATAGAAGAAACAAAAATTGCATTAAAAAAAATTAACTCATAATTCTCTTACATTTCTTTTAAAAAACTATAAATTGACAAAATGAAATCTATCGTCATTGGTTCAGGATTTGGTGGAATAGCTGCCGCTCTAAGGCTTAAAGCTAAAAATCATAATGTTACATTAATTGAAAAACATTCTGACCTTGGTGGTAGAGCCAGGGTATTTAAAAAAAATGGTTTTACATTTGATGCTGGGCCTACTGTAATTACAGCTCCTTATTTAATCGAAGAACTCTTTCAACTTTTTAAAAAAAAACCAGAGGACTATATAAAGCTTACTCCTCTTAAGATTTGGTATAGATTTATTTATGAAGATGGACACCAATTTGATTATTCAGGTGATGAAGAAGAAATGAAAAACCAAATTAAGGAAATAAATGAGGATGATGTAAGGGGGTATGAGGAGCTCGTAAAATTTACAAAAAAAATATTTGATAAAGGGTTTACAGAGCTTGCAGCTGTGCCTTTTGACAAACCTTTTGTAATGATGAAGCAACTGCCCGCTCTTCTAAAACTTAAGAGTTACAAATCAGTCTACTCATTAGTTTCTAACTATATTAAAAATGAAAAATTAAGACGTATGTTAAGCATGCATCCTCTCTTAGTTGGTGGAAACCCTTTTACAACAACATCAATTTACGGATTGATACTTTATCTGGAAAAAAAATGGGGCATACATTATTCAATGGGAGGAACTGGAAATATAATTAAAGGTTTAGAAAAATTAATGACAGAAGAAGGGATTGAGATTATTAAAGGCCAAGAAGTAAGAAATATTATTTCAAAGAATAATAAAGTTGAAGGAGTAAAACTAGACAATCAAAAAGAAATAGTCGCAAACAATGTAATTTGTAATACAGACCCACCTGCTGTGTACGAAAAGCTTCTTAGCCAAACTAAAACTAATGCTTTATTTGAGTGGAAAAAAAAAAGGATGCAATATTCTATGGGTCTTTTTGTTTACTATTTTGGCACTAAAAAAACATACCCAAATGTTGAGCATCATACAATTAAGTTTGGTGACAAATATCAAGAACATTTAAATGATATATTTGATAAAAAAAAATTGAATAAAGACATAAGCTATTATCTTCATAGACCATCTGCCACTGATAAAACTATGGCACCAGAGGGAAATGATTGCTTCTATGTGCTGGTTCCAGTTCCAAATAACCAGTCTAAAATAGATTGGAAAATTGAAGGTGACAAAATGAAAGATCTAGTAATTGATAAAATGGAGAAAGTTTTATTGCCCAATCTTAGAGAAAATATTATTGAGGACTTTTATTTAACACCAGATTATTTTGAAAAAGAATTAAATACTAAATTTGGTTCTGGGTTTTCTATACAGCCAAAGTTTACACAATCTGCTTATTTTAGATTCCATAATAAATCTGAGGTTTGCGATGGATTATATTTTGTTGGTGCTGGAACTCATCCTGGTGCGGGTGTGCCTGGTGTGCTATCTTCAGCAAAAGTTTTAGATAAGATTATATAATGTCTAATAAAAACTACCTGTCTATTTATGCAAAGTCCTTTAATTGGGCTGGTTTCTTTTTACCAAAAGAAACTTATCAAAAATGTTCTGCCCTATATGATTTTTGTAGAACAGTAGATAATATTGCAGACGACGAAGGTGAGCTAGATATTAAAAAAAAAAATTTATTAACTTTTAAGAATGATTTTATTAATAAAAATTTCAATAATATAATAATTAAGGATATGTGGGATCTTATGAATCGTCATTTAATTACAATAAAAATTGTTGAAGACTTATTTGATGGCGTTGAGTCAGATTTAAATAAAAAAATTCAATTAAATAATAAAAAGGATTTGTTAATTTATTCTTACAGAGTTGCTGGTACGGTAGGCCTGATGATGGCAAAAATTTTAAATGTAAAAGATCAAAATTCAATGAGAGCAGCCATTGATTTAGGCATTGCGATGCAACTTACAAATATATCTAGAGATGTTGTAGAGGACTCAAAAATTAATAGATTTTATATTAAGAATGATTTCAAGACAATAAGCGACACCTTAACGTTAGCTGATTTATTTTACAAAAGTTCTTTTATAGCAATAAAGGAAATACCTTTTAAATTTAGATTTGCAATACTTGTTGCAAGAAGAGTTTACAAAAAAATTGGTTATAAAATTTTAAGAACAAGAAATATAGAGTCTTATAATAAGGCGGGTAAAATTTATGTAAATAATATTGAAAAAATTTTTCAAACAATTTTTTCAATATTTGATTTAATAATACTTTTATTAACAATGAAAAAAAGCAACTATATGAGTAATGAACATTTTTTAATTAGTGAGGAAATAAATTTAGATGAAAGAATTTGATTATATAATTATTGGTGGTGGTTGCGCCGGACTATCTTTAGCATACGAATTAGAAATCCATAATAAACTCCAAAATAAAACAGTGGCAATTATTGAACCAAGATCAAAATATAAAAAAGATAAAACTTGGTCTTTTTGGAAAACTGCAGATCATAACTTTGATGATTGTATTAAGAAAAGTTGGAAAAATTTTTCAATCAACATATCAGATAAAACAAACTACTTAGAATGTATTAATTACCCTTATCAAAGTATTGATAGTGGTTTATATTATGAAAAAATAAATAGTAGATTAAATAAAAATAAAAATATTTCTTTCTTTAAAAATTTAAATGAAATCAATTCAAATAATGCTTTAATTTTTAATAGCGTTCCTCCTACTAAAAATGATTATCATAATCTTTGGCAGCATTTTTGTGGTGTAGAAATTGAATCTAAGAGCGAATTTTTTGATGATGAAATTTTTAATCTTATGGATTTTGACTGTGAACAAAGAGAAAGTGTTCATTTCTTTTATACGCTTCCTTACTCAAAAAATAAGGCTTTAGTTGAAACTACTTGGTTATCAAAAATGAATGACGACTCTCAAAAAGATTATGATCTTCAACTAAAAGATTATATTGAAAATCATCTAAATTTAAAAGATTACAAAATAACTTACAAAGAAGAAGGTGCAATACCCCTATTCTATCCATCATATGAGCTAAAAAAAAATAAAATTAATATTGGAACTGCTGGGGGTATGACGAGGCTAAGCACAGGATATACATTTTTAAATATTCAAGAACACAGCAAATATATTAGAAAAAACATTGAAAACATTTCAAAAGCTAAAAAATTCAAGATAAGTAAAAAATATCAATTTCTAGATGTCATTTTCTTAAGAGTTCTTGAAAAAAATCCTGAAATGATGCCTAATATTTTCTTTAAAATGTTTAAGAGCTCACCAAAGACTGTTATAAAATTTTTATCTAATAAGAGTAATATTTTAGAAGATTTATTAATTATTTTAAAAATGCCAAAATGGATTTTTATCAAAGCATTGTTTTACTAGTTTAATTATGGATTTAAAAATTTTACATAATAAGCATTCTAACTATTTTTTTTTACTTACTATTTCTCTTTGTCTACTACAATTTTTTATTAAGTTTAATACTGCTGACAAAGCTTGGGTTTATATAACTTGTTTTTTTTTAATCATAACTGTTGGTATATCTCACGGAGGTCTTGATAATTTAAAAGGTAAAAAATTATTTAACAAACTTAAATTAAAAAGTAGTTTTTTACTATTCTATTTAGCTTATATTTCAATTGCTATTTTAATTTTAATTTTATGGTTCAATTTTGGTCAAATATCTCTTTGGACTTTTTTAATATTAGCCTCATACCACTTTGGTAAAGAAGATACACCAAATGTTTTAATATCAAAAAATAAAAATAAATTATTCATGTCTTTAAAATTTTTTGCAAAAGGTTCAACTGTAATTGTTATGGCATTATTTTTTAATTTTGAGAAAACAATGGGCATTTTTCAATTCATAAGTACTGATGGATATTTCATGGGTTTTTATACTATTGATGTTGCAGGTTTAGAATGGCAAGACGACATGAGAAGGTCTTTATATTTTTTTATTTTGATAAATGTATGGGGGCATATTTATCTTAAATCAAAAAAATACTGGGGTTCTTTATTACAAGATTTCTTATCTATAGTTTTTTTAAATGTATTTTTTGAACCATTCATAGCTTTCACAGTTTATTTTTGTTTTTTACATTCTATTCGACACTCTTTATTATGGTCATCAAAATTATTAGGAAAAACAAAAAATTCATTAAAAGAATTTTTAATAAAATCATTTCCATTGACATTAATAACTGCAATTATATTCATAATTAGCGTTTATTTATTAAGTTTATTTGGAGATTTTTCGGGTGTACATATAATGCTTGTGACTTTTGTTGGTTTGGCATCTTTAACCTTTCCACATATATTGCTCGAATATTTAATAGAAAAAAATGAAAAATAAAGAAATTAAAATATTATTATCTGCACCACGAGGGTTTTGTGCTGGTGTTGAAAGAGCAATTGAAATAGTTAAGAAAAGTATTCAAAAATATGGCGCCCCTGTCTATGTGCGACATGAAATAGTTCACAATAAACATGTAGTGGATAGTCTTAAAGCTTTAGGAGCAATATTTGTTGAAGAGCTTGAGGAGATTAATGATAAAACTAGACCTGTAATTTTTTCTGCCCACGGTGTACCAAAAACAATACCAATGCAGGCTGACAATTATAAGATGGAATATGTAGATGCCACATGCCCTCTTGTTTCAAAAGTTCATAGAGAGGCTGAGAACCTTCATAAAGCAGGTTATCATATCGTACTTATAGGTCACAACAATCACCCAGAAGTTATTGGCACTATGGGACAATTACCGGAAGGTACTATTGATTTAATTCAAGATGAACATGATGTGGAGTCATATAAATTAGATGATAAAAAAAAAATAGCGTATGTTACTCAAACGACTCTGTCAGTTGACGATACAAAAAACATAATCAAAGCTCTTAAGAAAAAATTTCCTCAAATTAAAGCGCCATTCAAAGAAGATATTTGTTATGCAACTACAAACCGTCAATCAGCTGTTAAAAATATCGCTAAACAGTGTGATATGTTCTTTGTTTTAGGAAGTAGAAATTCTTCAAATTCAGTTCGATTAGTTGAAGTGGCTGAACAAACGGGCTGTCCGCATGCTGAACTCATACATTCTGAGAGTGAAATTCCTTTTGAAAAAATACAAAATTGTAAAATAATTGGTATTTCATCTGGTGCTTCTGCTCCTGAAGTGTTAGTTGAAAATTTTTTAAATAAACTAAAAGATAAATTTAAGATAAAGATTGAAGAAATTGAGATTGTAAAAGAAAATATTGTTTTTAAAGTTCCTGCAAAATTAAATTAAATGGCTGTATATACAAAAATTGATAATCGAGATCTTCTTTCTTTAAGTGATAGTTATGAATTAGGAAAAATAGTTAAATCAAAAGGTATAAAAAAAGGAATAGAAAATACAAATTATTTATTAAAAACAAATAAAAGTAAATTCATTTTAACAATTTTTGAAAAAAGAGTTAAAAAAAAAGACTTACCTTTTTTTATGAGTTTAATGGAAAAACTAAATCAAAAAAAGATTATTTGTCCAAAACCATTAAAAAATAACAAGGGTAAACACTTATCAAAAATTAAAAACAAATCTGCAAGTATTGTAACTTTTTTAAATGGATCAGATAAAACTAATCTTAATCATAAAAATTGTTTTGATATTGGAAAAAATATTGCAAAATTTCATAAAGCTACGTCTAAGATAAAATTATATAGAAAAAACTCTATGTCGATTAAAAAATTAAGTGGACTATTAAAAAGTATTAAATTTAAGTCTAATAAAATATCCTCAAAACTTAAGCCCACACTTAATTTGTGTTTTAAAGACATCAAAAGTCAATGGCCTAAAAAATTACCAGGTGGAATTATTCATGGAGATTTATTTATGGACAATATTTTTTTTGATAAAAATAAATTTACTGGATTTATAGATTTTTATTTTTCTTGTAATGATTATTTAATGTATGAAATTGCAATTTGTATAAATGCATTATGTTTTGATAAAAAAAGAAATTCTTTTAAGATGAATCATCGAAAAATTAAAAACTTAATTGATGGATATGAAACTATAAGACCTTTTACAAAAAATGAAAAAAATTCATTAAATATATTGTGTAGAGGGGCTGCTTTAAGGTATCTTTTAACTAGAATTTATGATTATTTAAATACTCCTAAAACAGCTTTAATTAAGATCAAGGATCCTAAAGAGTATCTTCAAAAACTAATTTTTCATAACAAGCTTAATAGCTATAAAGATTATTATAAATAATGATAAAAATTTACACAGATGGTTCTTGTTTAAAAAACCCAGGTAATGGAGGATGGGCTGCAATCATTAATGTTGATAATAAAATTAAAAAAATTAGCGGGCGTGTAAAGGATACAACTAATAACAAAATGGAGCTAATGGCCCCAATTAAAGCACTTCAAGAAGTAAAAGAACAACAGCCAATTGAGATTTATACTGACTCTCAATATGTAAAATTAGGTATCACTAACTGGATACATAAATGGATTAAAAACAATTGGCAAACTTCTAAAAAGGAGCCTGTTAAAAATAAAGAACTCTGGATGGAGCTATATAAATTAACCAAATCCTATGAAATAAAATGGATTTGGGTTAAAGCGCATGCTGGAAATACGTTAAATGAAGAGGTCGACTTGTTAGCCAAACAAGCTGCTGAATTAAACTAAGTTCAGAAAATTTTGAGCAGCTGAAACTTCACACGAACCAGCATCTTCTTCTTCTTGTAATTTAATTACCTTTAAATTGTCTATTAACATTGTGTATCTATTTGATCTTATTCCTAAACCTCTAGCACTTTTATCTACGTCAGCGCCTATTGACTTAGTAAAGTTTAAAAATGGATCTGCCATCATCAAAATTTTATCTTCAACATTTTGGCTTTTACCCCATGCATCCATTACGAAAGGATCATTTACTGAAACACAGACTATGAGATCTATACCTTTTGCTTTGTATTTTTCTTGGTTGTCAACATATCCAGGCAAATGTTTGGCTGAACAAACTGATGTATAAGCACCTGGCAAACCAAATAAAACAACTTTTTTATTTTTAAAAAATTCAAAAGTATTTTTCTTAATGGGACTTCCGTTTTCCATAATAAAAAATTCAGAATTAGGTATTGTTTCATTTTCTTTTAATTTCATTATATTTTTTCCTTAATATATTTTTGAGTTTTACCTAGATTATTTGTAAGAATATCATAATTTTCTTTTTCATCCATAACATATTTAAGTTCATCAGGTAGGTCGGGTTTAACACCAATTGATTTATTAATAGCATCTGGAAACTTACATGGATGTGCCGTAGCTAAAACAATATTATTACCATCTATTTTTGCCTTATTTAAAGATCCAAATCCTATTGCACTATGTGGGTCTAGTATAATACCATATTTAATATGAACTTCTTTAATAGTATCTAAAACTTCTTTCTCGCTCATACTTGCTGATAGAAAATTTTTATTTATTTTTTTCATATTGTTTTTTGAGATAATATATTTACCATTATCTTTAATTTCACGCATAATTTTTCTAGTTTCATTATCATTTGAGTCATTTAAATCATAAATTAATCTTTCAAAATTACTAGCAATCTGAATATCCATACTTGGTGAGTTTGTTTCAATTACGTTTTCTGCCTCATAGTTTCCATTAGAAATTGCTCTATGTAAAATATCATTTTGGTTTGTAGCAACTATAAGTTTGTTTATGGGTAAACCCATTTTTTTTGATAGATAGCCAGCATACACATCTCCAAAATTTCCTGTTGGTACTGAAAAATTAATAGGTCTATTATCTTGTACTTGAAAATATGTATAAAAATAATATACAGCCTGCGCAATAATTCTTGCCCAATTTATTGAATTTACTCCAGACATGTTAATTGAGTTAGAAAATTCTTTATCCGCAAACATTGATTTAACTAAATTTTGACAATCATCAAAGTTACCTTTTATCGCTAAATTAAAAACATTTTTTTCTTTAATGGTTGACATTAATTTTCTTTGAACAATTGATACTTTTTCATGAGGATGAAGAACAAATATATTCATATTCTTCTTTCCCTTGATTGCATCTATCGCAGCAGCACCTGTATCCCCAGATGTTGCAACTACAACATTTATGTTTTTGTTATTTTTTTTTAAGTAATGCTCATAAAAATTTCCTAACAATTGCATTGCTATATCTTTAAAGGCAAGTGTTGGGCCATGGAATAATTCTAAAATTTTAGTATCACCTACTTTAATTAGATCCACAGCGTTATCTTTTCTAAATACAGAGTATGATTTATCAACAACGTCTGATAACTCATTTACTGACATAAAATCACCGATGAATGGATGAATTATTTCTTTAGCTAAATCCTGGTAATTTAAGCTACCTAGTGACTCTATCTCTTTAGTACTGTATTTTTTAACTTCTTTTGGAACAAACAAGCCTCCATCATCTGCAAGGCCTTTAATAAATACCTGCTCAAAGTTATATTCTTTTGAGTTATTTCTAGTGCTTATATATTTCATTTAATAATTTTTTTTCCTAAAATATAAATATAGTAAAAGAATTGAAATCGCTAATGAAAACCAAGTCATCGCATACTTTTTATGATTATTTGAAATATTTGCAGTAATTGATTTTGGCTTTGGCAATTCACTATTTCCAGAAAGATAAATTAAATATGGTGAAAATTTCTTACCTGTAAATTTAAAAATATCATCCCTATTAAGTGTAAACCAATAATTACTTGAAAGATCATTTTTGGGTTTAAATCTATTAGGTTTTATTTGTTTTTTTAAAACTCCTATAATTTTTTTTTCATCAACTATATTAATAATTTCATTACCTTTTTTATCAAATGGCACCCACCCTCTATTTAGTAAATAGTTTTTATCTCCAATTTTTAGTGGATTAACAACTTCAAAGCCTGGTTCACCTTTTTCATTTAAATTATAAAGATATATTTGTTTTTCAAAGTCAATTGATCCATTGGTTTTAATTCTTAAATAATTTTTTTGAGTAGCTTCTGAAAGAGCAACAGGATTATCTTTTAGTGATGTTTCTATTTGATTAATTAATTCTAGTTTCCAATTGAGCCTGATAATTTGCCAACTACCAAGAACTATAAACAATGAAATAAAAAAAAATACAAAAATAGTAAATAAAAATTTATATCTCAAGACTAAAGATTAACTTCCCCAAATATAAATAGCAGCAAATAAGAATAGCCATACAACATCTACAAAATGCCAATACCATGCTGCTGCTTCAAATCCAAAATGATGATCTTTATTAAAGTGACCTAGTTTACCTCTCCATAAGCACACTGCTAAAAAAATAGTTCCTATTATTACATGGAATCCGTGGAAACCAGTTGCCATATAAAATACTGCACCATAAATATGACCTGAATAATCAAATGTTGCGTGATGATACTCATATGCTTGTAGTAAAGTAAAACAAAAACCTAAAATAACTGTTAATGTTAGTCCTTGTATAAAACTTTTTCTATCATCTTCTAGCAAAGCATGATGAGACCAAGTAACAGTAGTTCCTGACAATAATAAAACTAATGTATTAATTAATGGGATGTCCCAAGGATCAAAAGTTTCTATATCTTTTGGAGGCCAAACGTTACCAACAAATTCATTTGGAAATAAACTGATATCAAAATAAGCCCAAAACCATGCAACAAAAAACATAACCTCTGAAGCTATAAATAATGTCATTCCATATCTATGATGAATTTGAACCACTGGAGTATGATGACCTTGATGCTCTGCTTCAATTACAACATCTCTAAACCACATGTATGCACCATAAAGAACTAATGCTAGACCAAGGTACATACCCCACGAAATATCATTATGCATGTAATAGATTGTTCCAATTGCTAATACCAAACACGAAAATGAAACATAGATGGGCCAAGGACTTGGATCTACTAAGTGATAATCATGTTTTTTTTCTGCTGACATAATCTATAATTTGGACTGGTTATAATAATCTGATGAAAAAAAAGTATAGGACATAGTTACATCTTTAATATTTTTAGTATTTGGATCATTTACCATCTCTGGATCTAAATAAAAAGTCATAATATATTTTGCTTTTTCCCCAGCCTTTAAGGCCTGTTTTTCAAAACAAAAACAGCCTAATTTAGTATAATATTTACCAAATGTAGAGGGTGATACATTAAAAGCTGCTACCCCATATGTCGTTTCTTCTCCATAATTTTCAACTTCAAACTCGATTCGATTTACTTGACCAATTTTTACATCCATAACATTTTTTTTTACTTTAAAGTTCCATGGAAGTTTGTTTACGTTTGTATCAAAACGAACACTTACTTTTTGATCTAAAACGATTTTTGGAATTTCTTTAGATATCTGAGTGGTTCCGCCAAAACCTGTTACTCTACAAAACAAATCATATAAAGGAACTGCTGCAAATGAAAGACCTAACATTAAGAAAAAAATCCCAGCTAAAATAATTGGTGTAAGTGTTTTTTTTTTTATCATAATTGTCTATCAAAAACTCCAACATTATAGAGTGTAAAAAAAAATAAAAAAATCATAAAGGTTATTATCGAAATAGCCGTCACAATATTTTTTCTTTTAGTTTTTTTATCAGGTCTTATCATAAAATTTTATCTACTAAAAAAATTACAAATATCAAAAACAAATATAAAATCGAATATCCAAATATTGTCTTTGCTTTTTTTGCACTGAATTTATTTTTTTTAAAATTGTAAAGCTCAAAACACAAAAAATTATAATAAAAAGTAAGCAATAAAGCTGGAACTAAAAATACCAAGCCCACAAAATCTATTACAAAGGGAAAAATAATCATTGGTAACATCAACAAAGAATATACTAAAATATTTAATTTAGTGCTTTCAATTCCATTTGTAAGAGGAAGCATTGGAATTTTTGCTTTTTTATAGTCATCTGACTTGTATAGACTAAGTGCCCAAAAGTGGGAAGGTGTCCAAAAAAATATAATCAAAAAAAATGATATTGGCTCCAGTGAAAGAGAGTTAGTTACAATAGTCCAACCAATAACTGGGGGCAAGGCTCCTGCTGCTCCACCAATTACTATGTTTTGTGCCGTTTTTCTTTTTAACCAAATTGTGTAAACAAAAACATAAAATAAAATTGTAAAAAGTAATAATGCAGCTGAAATTGTATTGGTAAAATAGTCTAATGCCATTACTGAAAAAAAAGAAAGCGAAGTTCCAAAAATCAAAGCTTGTTTTTTATTAACCTTTCCCATGGGAATAGGTCTTAAGCATGTTCTTGTCATTAAAGCATCAAGATCAGACTCATACCACATATTTAAGGCTCCAGCAGCTCCAGCTCCAATTGAAACTAAAAGAATTGCTATCATTGCATCTTTTGTGGGGATTGTTGTAGGTGCCATTAAAAGACCAACAGCACAAGTAAAAATGACCAAAGACATTACTCTTGGCTTCATCAATTTAAATAACTCAGAAAAATTGAATGCATCTTCCTGGCTTAAATTTTTATTCTTTAGTTTAGAATTGATCATTAATATCTAGTTTTTAAAGTCTAAATTTTTAATTAATAGACTTTTCTGTACCCTCTACATCTTCAAACTTTGGTAGTTCCTCAAAAGTATGAAAATTTGGTGGAGATGGCACTGTCCACTCTAATGTTGTAGCCCCTTCTCCCCATGGATTTTGAGCTGCTGATTTTTTCTTAGAAAAAGAATAAATTAGATTTGCAAAAAATACAAATAATCCCGCAACAGCTATATAAGATCCTACAGATGATATATAATTCCATCCTGCAAATGCATCTGGATAGTCAGCATATCTTCTTGGCATCCCAGCGAGTCCTAAAAAATGCTGTGGAAAAAATATTAAATTTACACCAATAAATGTTAGCCAGAAGTGCAACTGTCCCATCCACTCCGAGTACTCATATCCAGACATTTTACTAAACCAATAATAAAAACCTGCAAAAATTGCAAATACAGCTCCCAAAGACAAAACATAATGAAAATGTGCAACAACATAATAAGTGTCATGCATTGCAGTATCAACGCCTGCATTTGCAAGCACAACTCCTGTTACTCCACCTACTGTGAATAAAAATATAAATCCTAGGGCCCAAACCATTGGTGTTTTAAATGAGATTGATCCTCCCCACATTGTAGCTATCCATGAAAATATTTTAATACCTGTTGGAACAGCAATAATCATTGTTGCAGCTAGAAAATAAGCTTTAGTATCAGTGCTAAGCCCGACAGTATACATGTGGTGAGCCCACACAACAAATCCTACAACACCAATTGAAACCATCGCATAGGCCATTCCTAAATATCCAAATACCGGTTTTTTGGAAAATGTTGAAACAATATGACTAATCATTCCAAAACCAGGCAAAATTAAAATGTAAACTTCAGGGTGGCCAAAGAACCAAAATAAATGCTGGAATAAAACTGGATCTCCTCCTGTTTGTGCATCAAAGAACGCAGTTCCAAAATTTCTATCTGTTAAAAGCATTGTAATTGCCCCAGCTAAAACTGGTAATGATAATAATAATAGAAATGCTGTAACTAAAATAGACCAAGCAAATAAAGGCATCTTATGCAGGGTCATTCCAGGTGTTCTCATATTTAAAATCGTTGTAATAAAATTAACTGCTCCTAGAATTGAAGAAGCTCCAGCTAAGTGTAGGCTTAAAATTGCAAAATCCATAGCAGGGCCTGGCTGTCCAGCTTTAGATGATAATGGTGGGTAAATAGTCCATCCACCACCAACTCCTTGTTGGCCTGGAGGGCCATCCATAAAAATTGAGAGAATTAATAAAATAAATGAAGTTGGTAACAACCAAAATGAAATATTATTCATTCTAGGAAAAGCCATGTCAGGTGCACCAATCATAATTGGAACAAACCAATTACCAAATCCACCAATCATTGCTGGCATTACCATAAAGAAAATCATGATCAAACCATGGCCAGTAACTAAAACATTGTACAAATGATAGTTACCACCTAAAATTCCATCACCAGGATGCATTAACTCAATTCTCATCAATACTGAAAAAGCAGTACCAATAACTCCTGCAACAATTGCAAAAATTAAATACATTGTTCCAATATCTTTGTGGTTAGTTGAATAAGCCCAACGTTTCCAACCTGTTGGTGTATGATGATCGTCGTGTGATGCTGTTTGTGTATACATTTTTATTTACTCGCTAGTTTTTCATATTCGTTTTCTAAAATTGGTTCTTTAGCAAATTTCATTTTAGCCTCTGTTAACCATACTGTATATTCTTCATCTGTTACAACTCTAACTGTGATCGGCATGAATGCATGTTGTATTCCACATAACTCAGAGCATTGACCATAGTAAGTCCCAACTTTCTCAGCTTTAAACCAAGTCTCATTTATTCTTCCTGGAACAGCATCTCTTTTAACTCCGAATGATGGAAGTGCCCAAGCATGTAAAACATCGTTCGCAGTAATTAAAACTTTAACTACTTTATTGACTGGCACTACAACTTCATTATCCACAGCAAGTAATCGTGGTTGGTTTTCTTTCAAATCTTCTTCTTTAATCATGTAAGACTCAAAAATAATATTTTCATCAGGATATTCGTATCCCCAGTACCATTGATAACCTATTGCTTTAATTGTAACTTCCGCTTTTGGAATTGTGTCTTGCTTATATAAAATTTTAAATGATGGGACTGCCATTACTATTAAAATTAAACATGGAATCAATGTCCACAAAACTTCAACTGCAACGTTGTGAGTTGTTTTTGAGGGATTAGGGTTTCTTGATGCTCTAAATCTTACACAAGCGTAAATCATAAGAAATAAAACAAAAACACTAATAGCTATAATTATTGGAAGTAAAAGATTGTCGTGAAAATTAACAATATCTCTCATTCCATCAGATGCTGGATTTTGAAAACCCAATTGCCACTCTTTAGGTTGGTTTGCCAACACAGATGTTGTTGGGATTATTGTTAGAATTATAAATAAAATTTTTTTCATTTGTACTCACTATATAGTTCGTCTTTAAAAAAATTACACTTTACTTTTCGCGACAAAATATCAATTAATTGCATAATTTATGATTGATAATGCAGAAATTACAGCAGTTTCAGACCTTAAAATATTATCATTAATTTTAATTGGTTGAACTCCTCTAAATTTAAGAATCTTATCTCTTTCTTCTTCAGAAAAATCACCTTCAGGACCAATAATTACACAAGTTGGGTTAGAAGTTAATTGATCTAAATCAATTTTTCTATTTTTTGTGTTAAGATCTGTAAATATCAAATCGACTTTACTATTTTTTAAGAATAAATCTAATGATTGCGGCTTCTCAATTGTAGGTACATTAATCCTATTAGATTGTTCGGCAGCTTCTATAATTACTTTTTCTAATCTTTCTTTGTTAACTTTTCTAACAATGGTTCTATCAAAAATCATTGGTAAGAATTTTGTAACCCCAAGTTCTGTTGCTTTTTGAATCATAAAATTAAAGTAATTTGATTTAATAGGTGAAAAAGCTAACCACAATTCTTTTGAATTTTCTTTTTGTCTTAATTGTTTAGTAATATTAAATTCAACTATACTTTTTGAAATATTTGAAATTTTTGCTTCCCACTCTCCACTACTATTAAATAAAGAAAAAACTTCATCCACTTTAACTCTCATAACTTTATTAACATAGTGAGATTGTGACTTATCAAGTTTAGCTATTAAATTAAGTGCTAAACTTTCTTTAAAAAATAATCTAATATTGCTCATTAGTGTTAAGTTAAATTATGAAAAATATTAAAGCAATAATTTTTGATGCATACGGCACACTTTTTGATGTCAATTCAGCAGCAGAAAAATGTAAAGATAAAATTGGTGATAAGTGGGAAGGTTTTGCCAATTATTGGAGAACTACTCAGCTAGAATATACTTGGCTTAGAAGTTTAATGAATAGACATAAAGATTTTTGGCAAGTTACAGAGGATAGTTTAGATAAATCAATGAAAACTTTTGGGATAGATGCTTCTATGAAAAATGAATTACTAAATCTTTATAAGGTGCTTTCACCCTTTCCAGAAGTGCCTGGAGTTTTAAAAACACTAAAAGAGAAAAAATATAAATTAGGTATTCTTTCTAATGGAACACCTTCTCTTCTAAATGAACTAGTTAAGAGTAACAATTTAAATAATATTTTTGATGATATATTTTCAATCGAAGAAGTTGGAATTTATAAACCAGACTCTAAAGTTTATGATATGCCAATTAAAAAATACAAAATACAAAAAGGTGAGGTTGCATTTTTAAGTGCAAACACTTGGGATGTATCTGGTGGTGGAAATTATGGTTACAGTTCTATTTGGATAAACAGAAATAATAATATTTTTGATAACCTTGATTACAAACCTAAAGAAGAGGTTAAAAACTTAAAACAGTTGCTTGATATTATCTAATTCTATTTTTCTCAAAATTCTTATTTAATTTTACTGAAATAGTTCGTGTATTTCTTTTATTCCATTCAGAAAAAGATTTTAAGATAGGCATAACCGAAAGACCAAATTCAGTAAGTGAATACTCAACTTTCGGAGGCATTATTCGAATTACTTTTCTATTAATTATTCCATCTCCTTCTAGCTCCTTAAGCTGTTTAGATAACATTTGTTGTGTAATTGTTTTCAGTCCTTTTTTAAGTTCACCAAATCTAATTTTTTTACTTTGTAGCAAGCTAAATAAAATTCTAATTTTCCATTTACCCCCAAGAAAATAAACTGCTCTTTCTGCTGGACAATCTATTAAGTTTTTCATGGTATGTTTTTATATACTAGTATGATTATTATGTCTTATTGCATAATTCGTAACAAAGTATTATGTACAAGTCAAATAAATTGAAAGGGTAAAAATGACTAAAGGAGAAAGAGCTGGCGATAGTGCAATCGCTGTTGAAGTTGAAAAAGATAAATCTTATTATTGGTGTTCATGTGGAAAAAGTTCAAAGCAACCCTTTTGTGATGGATCACATAAAGGGACTGAATTTACTCCGTTAGTATATAAAGCAGATGAGACAAAAAAAATGTTTTTTTGTGCTTGCAAACAAACTAACAATCCTCCATTTTGTGATGGATCACATAACAAATAACAAAAGGATAAAAATGCAGAATTTGAATAATAAGATTAATAATTTTTTCTCAAATATAGATGCTTTAGCCTCTTTAGTTTTTAGATTTGGAGTGGGGATAGCTTTTATAATCCATGGCCTGGGTAAATTTCCTCTTCCTCCTCAAGGATTAATCGAATATTTTGGCTTATCACCTGCCCTAGCATCTTTTGTGGCATTATCAGAATTAGTAGCAGGATTAATATTAATTATTGGTGTCTTTATTAAAAATCCTTTTGGAAACTTAATGACGAGAGCAGCTGCATTTGTGATTGTTATTATGATGATTAATATTTTTGCTATTGCTCACCAAGACTGGTTTATCACTACAAAGCTATTTACTAGTGAACAAATATTTCTTCTTATTGGTGGAATTTATTTTTTAATTAAGGGCAATCGAACATAAACATGAGTCAAATCGAAGTAGAAAAAATAATAGAACCAGTCGCAGCATCAGACGGTGCTGGAGTTAAATTAAAAAGAAGCATTGGCACTCATCTTATTGATTACCACGATCCTTTTTTAATGCTTGATGAGTTTGGTTCTGAAAATAAAGATGATTATATTGGGGGTTTCCCTCCCCACCCTCATAGAGGCATTGAAACAGTAACTTATATGTTAAGTGGTGAATTTGAACATGAAGATAGCACTGGGGCTAAAGGTAAAATGTCTTCAGGAGATGTACAGTGGATGAAAACTGGTGGTGGAATAATTCACTCTGAAATGCCTGCTATGACAGAAGGTAAACTACATGGTTTTCAACTTTGGGTGAATATGCCTGCTAAATTAAAAATGAATAAACCTGAATACATTTATATTGATGCAGATAAAATGAGTATTCATAAAGATGATGAAAAAATAATTAAAGTAATCGCTGGAAAATTTGAAAATGCAGAAGGACCTGTGAAGGGTCATAACGTAGAACCAATTTATTTTGATGTAGAGATTGAAGAAGATAAGGAGTTTAATTTTGATCTTCCTTCAACACATAACTCTTTGGTTTATTTGATTAATGGGGAAATTAAGGTTGGAGATCAAAAACATGATCAAGCTAAAAACTCTACTTTAATTATCCTAACTAAAGGTAAAAATTTAAAAGTATCTAGCTTAACTAAAGCAAAATTTTTATTGATATCTGGTAAGCCAATTGGTGAACCTATTGCAAGAGGTGGTCCTTTTGTTATGAATACTAAAGCAGAAATTTTGCAAGCAGTGCAAGATTATCATAATGGTACATTCGTAAAATAATGAAAACAATTCAAATAGAAAAATTTGGTGGTCCTGAAACTCTAGAAGTTAAAGATGTTGAAGTAGGAAAACCAGGTCCAAAAGAAGTTCTTATAAAAAACTTATCAATCGGTCTTAACTATATTGATGTTTATCATCGAACAGGTCTGTACCCTATTCCTCTTCCAAGTGGGATTGGTCTAGAGGCATGTGGAATAATAGAGGAAGTTGGTTCTGAAGTTGATCTATTTAAAGTTGGAGATAGAGTGGCTCACTCTTCAATGCCAATCGGAAGTTATTCTGAAAAACAATTGTTTCCTCAAGAAAAACTAGTTTTAGTTCCAGAGGGTATTTCAGATGAAATTGCATCTTGTATTATGCTTAAAGGAATTACAGCAGAATATTTATTACACAGAGCTTATCCAGTTAAAAAAGGAGATAAAGTTTTATACCACGCTGCTGCTGGAGGTGTTGGTCAAATTTTATGTCAGTGGGCTAATGCATTAGGAGCTGAAGTTATTGGAACAGTTGGCTCTAAGGAAAAAGAAGCTATTGCTAAAAAAAATGGTTGTCATCATGTAATAAATTATACTGATACAAATTTTGTTGAAGAGGCAGAAAAAATCGTAGGCAAAAATGGAGTTGATGTTGTCTATGATGGTGTTGGTATTAAAACATTTGATGGATCAATTGAAACATTAAAAGTCAGAGGCATGATGGTGGCTTTTGGTAATGCATCTGGTTACGTTGATACTATTGATGTTAAGAAACATATTAATGCAAAAGGATTATTTTTTACTCGGCCTTCAATTGCTCACTATACGGTGACAAGAGAAGAATTAGTTGAGTCAGCAAAAAAAGTTTTTGATGCTGTTTTGTCTAAAAAGTTTAATGTTGAAATTTTCAAAAAGTACAAACTTAATGATGCAAAAAAAGCTCATGAAGAATTAGAGGGAAGAATATTAAAAGGTCCTTCTGTAATTATTCCCTAATCTAAATCGACATCCATATCTGACATATGAAGCTTGAGAGCGCTTGTCGATACCTGAATTTCCCTTAAAAAAATAATAATTGAGACCATCATTGATAAACAACATGATCCAAAAATTATCCTAGCAATAAAAATCTCATTTAAATAAAGTGCAAAAACAGTCAGCAGATTAAACAAAAGACCAAATGCAGCAAACATAATTGTCCATTTTAATAAAACAATTCTTCCATTAAGGTTGATAAATTGTTTTTTCCATTCAGGCGGAATATGGTTTTCGTATACATGTTCATCATGTAGCTGTCTTATTAGCTTACTCAGCGAGTGAAATCTATTACTATAGATGTTCATAAGCAAAGGTATTGCTGGAAACATTAGTGCTGTTACAGTGTAATCTATATTCATACGAATCAGTTTGATTATGAAACTAGCCTTTGCTATTTACAAGTAAATTATTATGAAACAATTAAATCTCTTTATAGAATTAACAAGATTAAAACGACCAATAGGCTACATGTTATTATTTTGGCCATGTGCATGGGGATTAACACTAGCGTATGATTTTTCAAATAATCTCAATAAATATTTGTTTTACTTAATTTTATTTTTTTTAGGTTCTGTTTTAATGCGTTCTGCTGGATGTGTTGTAAACGATATAATGGATCAAGAATTTGATAAGAAAGTTTTGAGAACAAGAGACAGGCCAATCGCTTCAGGAAAGATTTCTATAACGCTTGCTTTATCTTATGTTATTTTTTTGTGTTTTCTAGCACTGTTAGTTTTACTAAATTTTAACACCTTTACTATTATTTTGGCATTTTGTTCGATGCCTTTAGCATTCAGCTATCCGTTAATGAAAAGATATACATATTGGCCCCAATTATTTTTGGGGATTACCTTTAACTATGGTTTAGTTCTTGGGTGGGTTTGTATTAATAATCAGTTAGAGTTATTACCGATAATTCTTTATGTGGGCGCCATATTCTGGACATTAGGTTTCGATACAATTTATGGGTTTCAAGATATTAAAGACGATGAAATTATAGGAGTGAAATCAACATCAATAAAGTTTAAAAGAAACCCCAAATTATTTCTAGTAATATGTTACTCAATTTTTATAACAACATTATTGATAGTAGGTTTTTTAATGAATTTTAAATATTCTTTTTTCATTTTTTTATCTTTACCTATATTTCATATGTTTTTTTTTCAAATAAAAAATTTAAAAATTAAAGACTCAATGAATTGTTTGAAAATATTTAAAAGTAATAATTTTTTAGGATTATTAATCTTAACAAATATTTTAGTAGGAAAAATATTTTAATGACTAGAGATATTGAAATTATTAAAAGATTATTTAATGACTACACGAAGAAACATTTAAAAAAAATCATTATAGCAATTTTCTTTGCAGTTTTAGTTGCTGGAAGCACATCGGGTATTGCATATTTACTTGATCCAGCTATTGAAAAAATTTTTATCGAAAAAGATAAGGCTCTATTATATATAATTCCTATCTTAATTATTTTAGCCTTTTTCACAAAAGGAATATCTCTATACCTGGCAAAAATAATTATGATTGCTGTATCACAAGAACTTAAGGCCGATGTACAAAAAGATATGCTTAAATCATTAATTTCATCTGATACAAATTTTATAGATAGTGCACATACTGGAAAATTTATTTCAAATCTTACTAACGATGTAAATATGTTGGTTAATTTAATAAGTCTAGCTCTTCTTAATGTGTTTAAAGATAGTATGAGTTTAATTGGTTTGCTTTTAGTAATGTTTTATCAGAACTGGAAACTATCAATGATAGCAATAATAATGATACCACTTGCATCATTTGTTGCTAGATCACTGGGAAGAAGAATGAACAAGGCTACCGTTCGTACAATGGACCAGTCAGGTGTATTTACAACAAGATTAGTAGAAATTTTTAAAAATCACAAACTAATTAAAATTTTTCAGAAAGAAGATTATGAAAAACAGCGATCTACTAAAAGCATTGATGAGCTAAAAGATAGAGTGGTTAAGATGATGGTCATCTTTAATAGAAGCACACCTGTAATGGAGTCTTTGACTGGAATAATGATAGCTGCACTTCTTTTTTATTCTGGAATTTTAATTGAAAATGGAGAACTACAAATTAATAATTTTTTTTCTTTCCTTGCTGCAATGATGCTCGCTTATCAGCCTGTAAAATCCCTTGCGGGACTTAATATTGCTATCAATCAAGGTGTAACAGGAGCGAAGAGAGTGCTACCCATTGTTGACCTGGTTAATGAAGTTAAAGATAATCCAAAATTTCCAAATCTTGACGTTAAGGATGGAAATATAATTTTTAATGACGTTAATTTTAAATACGGAAATGAAGAAAAAAAAGTTTTAAAATCTGCTAATTTAAATATTAAAGGGGGTAAAATGACTGCCTTAGTTGGTTTAAGTGGCGCTGGCAAATCAACAATACTTAATTTAATTCCAAGGTTCTATGACCCAAGCGCAGGACAAATACTAATCGATAATCAATCAATACATGAGGTGAATATTTATTCATTAAGAAAAAACATTTCGTTAGTTAGTCAAGAAACAACTTTGTTTGATGATACGGTTAAAAACAATATTGCTTACGCAAAACTTCATGCGTCTAATGAAGAAATCATGTTGGCAGCAAAAAATTCATATGCTGATGAGTTTATACAAAATTTGCCAAATGGATATGAGACTATCATTGGGGAAAATGGTGTTAGGTTGTCTGGAGGCGAAAAACAAAGACTATCAATCGCCAGAGCTATGTTGAAAAAAAGTTCTATTATTCTTTTAGATGAAGCGACATCATCACTTGACTCTGACACTGAAGAAAAAATACAAAATGCTATAAGTTTATTAACAAAAAATAAAACAACAGTTGTTATAGCACATCGACTTTCAACAATTCTTAATGCAAATATGATTTATGTCGTTAAAGAAGGAAAAATTATTACAAATGGTTCGCACGAAGAGCTTCTTTCAAACTCTGAAATATATAAAAACTTTTATGAAAAACAATTAAAAAAAGGTTAATGATTTTTATTTATAGATTATTAATTAACTTTGTTTTAATTTTTTCACCTTTCATATTATTAATTCGATTAATAAAAAAAAAAGAACATTTCTTAAGATTTAAGGAAAAATTCACTTATTTCTCCAATAAAAGAAATAAAGGCAAATTAGTATGGTTTCACGGCGCTAGTGTCGGTGAATTAATGAGTGTTATACCACTTATCGAAAAATTGGAAAAAAAAAAAGATATTGGTCAGATTCTAGTAACCACTTCGACTTTGAGTTCAGCAAAAATATTTACTAAATTTAAATTTAAAAAAACAGTTCATCAATTCTTTCCTCTAGACACTAACTATCTCAGTAAAAGATTCATAAATTTTTGGAAACCCAATTTGGCAATTTTTATTGACTCTGAAATATGGCCAAACATGCTTACTAACTTAAAAAAAAATAAAGTATATCATATTCTTCTAAATGCAAGGGTCACTAAAAAAACATTTAAAAGATGGAAAAAGTTGGGCACTTTTTCAAAAAAATTATTTCAAAGTTTTAATTATGTTTATCCACAAAATGAAGAAACCTTAAAATATTTGAATAAATTTGAAGTCACAAAAATTAAAAAACTTGGTAATCTAAAATTTTCTGAAAGTGTTCTTGACTCAAAAAAAACTATTAACCAAAATTTAAAAAAATTTTTACAAAATAAAAAATATTGGTGTGCTGCAAGTACACATGAAGGGGAAGAGTTTATCGCAGCTAACGTACATAAAGCTATTAATAAAAAAATTGTTAATCTAATTACAGTTATAATACCAAGAAATATTCAAAGAACAGAAAAAATAATCAATACATTTAATAAATTAGGTTTAAAAACACATCTTCATAGCTTAGATAAAAAAATACCAAAAGATACTCAAGTTTACATAGTTGATACTTATGGAGAAACAAAATCTTTTTTCAAAATTTGTAAAATTGTTTTCCTTGGAAAGTCACTTACAATAGGTGGTGGACAAAACCCACTTGAACCCGCAAGATATAATTGTAATATAATTCATGGACCAAAAGTTTCAAACTTTCCCGAAATTTATCGTCTCTTAGATAAAAATAAAATTTCATTTAAAGTGAATAGCCAGAATCAGCTTATAAAAAAGATTAATGAATTATTCAAAAAAGATGTAAAATCACAGTATATTGGTAATAAAATAAAAAGTATGGGCCAAAAGATTCTAAGTAAAACAGTGATTGAGATTGAAAAAGTTATTTAAAAATGAAAATAAGTAAACCAAAATTTTGGGACTTTAAAAAACCAAATTACTTATCTTACTTACTACTTCCTTTCACCTTGCCAATAATTTTAAATAACTATGTCTTAAGTTTTAAAAAAAAAAATAATAATGAAAATATCAAAACTATATGTCTTGGAAATATATATGTTGGAGGTACTGCCAAAACTCCTCTGACAATAAAATTAAATCAAATTTTACAAAAATTAAATTTTAAAACAGCCTCAATTAAAAAATTTTACAAAGGTCAAATTGATGAACAAAAGCTACTATCGGCAAAAACGAATTTATATTGTAAAAAAAACAGAGTCGATGCACTCAATGATGCAATAAAGGACAATATTGATATTGCAATATTTGATGACGGATTGCAGGATGATTATTTAAATTATGACCTTAGTTTTGTTTGTTTTAATAATAATTGGATTGGTAATGGATTTTTAATACCAGCAGGACCACTTAGAGAAAAACTAAAAAATATTTCAAAATATGATGCTATTTTTTTAAACGGTAATGAAGAAGACAATGTGTCTATTAAACATTCAATTCAAAAAATTAATAATAATATAAAAATTTTTGAAACATACTATAAACCAACTAATGTTGATAAATTTAACATTAATGAAAATTATTTGATTTTTAGTGGAATTGGTAATCCAAATAGTTTTAAAAAAACTTTGCTAAAAAATAAATTTAGAATAATAAAGGAGATAATTTTTCCTGATCACTATAATTACAAAAAAGATGATATTGAGGAAATCAAGATAATTGCTGATCGTTTAAATGCTAAAATTATAACGACACAAAAAGACTTTATTAAAATTTCAAAAGAAAATTCAGATAAAATAAATTTCTTGGAAATTGATATGGCAATTAAAGAACAAAGTGAATTAATATCATTTATAAAATCAAAAATATGAACACAATAAAGTATTTTATTCAATTTTTAATTATTTTTTTTTTCTTTATCATTTATAGAATTTTAGGTTTAAAAATTGCATCAAATTTATCAAGTAAACTTTTAAAAATCTTTGGTCCCTTTTTTAGATCGAGAGAGTTAATGGAAAAAAATATTCTTAAAGCATTTCCAAATATTGGCTCTAATCAAATTGATAAAATAATTAATAACATGTGGGGAAACTATGGACGAATATTATCAGAATACGTTTTTTTAAAAAACTTTAGGAAATCAAAATATCAAGATAATATAGAAATCATTGGTCAAGACATCTTAGAAGATATTAAGAAAAGAAATAAACCAGTAATATTTATATCAGGTCATTTTAATAATTTTGAGCTAATGGCTATGCATATAGAAAAGTCAGGCATTAATTTAGCTACACTTTACAGACCTTTAAATAATAAATTTTTAAATTTTATAATGGAAAAAATTAGAAAAAAATATATTTGTAAAGAACAGATCAAAAAAGGGATTGCTGGAACCAGACAATTACTTTCTTATTTTAAAAAAGATTTCTCTATCGCTTTAATGGTAGATCAAAGAGTCTCACAAGGTCCAAGATTAGATTTTTTTAAACAAGGGGCTCATACAACTACAATACCAGCGCAATTTGTAAAAAAATTTAACTGCAAAATTGTACCAATTTATATTGAAAGAATTAATGGGGTTAATTTTAGATTAACAATTAATGAGCCTATTAGTTACTCAAATGATCAATCAACTGAGGATATAACTTTTGCTTTAAATCGTATTATAGAAAAAATGATTATCAAAAACCCAGACCAATGGATATGGTCTCACAATAGGTGGAAATAAATTTATTTTTTTTCTAATTCTTCTCTTTTTAAAAAAGCTTCTTTATATGAATAGTAAGCCTCTTGTAGTTCAACATTCCAATAATTTAATTCTTCTAGTCTAATGGGTTTTCCTGATATAGCACATAAGACGTGATCTCCATTTTCAATAATTTGAAAATTGTTCGCTAAATATTTTAATTTTGCTAATTTTTTATTCATTTTTAGTTTATATATTAATACATGAAAGTTGGAATAATAGGAAGTGGAGGCCGTGAACATGCAATATGCCATTCTTTAAAAAATTCTAGTAAGATTAAAGAAATATATTGTTTTCCTGGAAACGCAGGCACAGCAAAAATAGCACAAAATATTACTATAAATTTAGATAATTTTGATGAACTTAAAGATTTTATTTTTTTAAAAAAAATAGATTTAATAATAGTAGGTCCTGAAAAACCACTAGTAGATGGAATTGTAGATTTTTTGGAAAAAAATAAAATAAAAGTATTTGGCCCAAACAAAATTGCCGCCCAGCTCGAAGGTTCTAAAATTTTTACAAAAAACCTTTGTAATAAGTACAAAATTCCAACAGCAAAATTTGGTATTTTTTTTAACAAAAAAGATGCAAATACATTTATAGAAAATTCCTCCTATCCCTTAGTTATAAAGGCAGATGGTTTAGCCTCTGGAAAAGGCGTTTATATATGTGAAAAGAAAGACAAAGCACTTGAAGCTATCAATGAAATATTTGAAGGTAAATTTGGAGAAGCTAAAAATTTACTTATCGAAGAGTTTCTTGATGGTGAAGAAATGAGTTATTTTATAATAAGCGACGGAAAAACAATAAAATTTTTTGGAACTGCTCAAGATCATAAAAGAGTACTTGAAGGAGATATTGGAAAAAATACTGGTGGTATGGGTGCTTACTCTCCCTCTAGATTAATAAATGATTTATTAGAAGAAAAAATACTTAATAGAATAATTGAACCTACAATAAAAGGGTTAAAAGAACTTGGTGCAATTTATAAAGGGTTCTTATATGCAGGCCTTATGATTGTTAATGGTGAACCTTATTTGATTGAATATAACGTTAGGATGGGTGATCCAGAATGTCAAACTATTTTGCCAAAACTTAATTCAGATTTATTAGATATAATTATATCTTGTTGTGAAGGCTCTTTAGATAAAACAAAAATAGATTGGCATAATGAAAAAAGTTTAAGTGTAGTATTGTGTTCAAGAGGATATCCAGATGAATTTAAAAAAAATATTCCAATAAAAAATTTAGATCAAATCAAACTCAATGATAATATGTATTGCTACCATGCTGGAACCAAAATAATTAAAGATGAAGTTTGTTCAGTAGGTGGTAGAGTATTAAACTTCGTTTGCCTATCAAAAAGCTTTAAAGAAAGTAGAAATAAAATCCATAATATTTTAAATTTATTAAATTGGGATAATGGTTTTTTTAGAAAAGATATTGGTAACAAAGTAATTAGTGAATGAGAATAATATCTGGGAGTTTTAAGGGTAAAAAAATTATTGACCCGAAGGACAAATCTACTAGGCCACTTAAAGATTTAGCTAAAGAGTCCTTGTTTAATATCTTGTTGCACTCGAATAAACTCAATATAGATTTAAAAGACTCAAATATTCTAGATTTATTTTCTGGAGTTGGCTCATTTGGGTTGGAATGCCTATCTAGAGGAGCATCATTTGTAACCTTTGTCGAAAACTATCAAGAAGTATTACCTATTTTAAAAAAAAATATATTTAATTTTAATTGCTTAGAAAAAACTAAGATTATTGAAAAAGATATACTTGATAATTTATTTTTTGACATTTTTAATCAAAAATTTGACATTATTTTTATGGATCCTCCGTATAAAGAAAAAATTTTATCTAAACTATTAAAAAGAATATTCCAATCAAAAATATTAAACGAAAATGGTATATTAGTTTTACATAGACATAAGAATGAAAAAGAAGAATTTGATGATTTTTTCAAAATTGTAGAAGAAAAAAATTACGGCATTTCAAAACTTATCTTTGGTATATTTAACTAAATTAAAATTTTTTTTGTCTCTTTTTTAATTAATTCAACTGAAGGTTGATCATAAGGATTCACATTTAATGCTCTTCCCAGCAATATAGTTTCTAAAATAAAAAAGCAAAATAAATCACCAAGTGATTTTTCATCTTTGTTTAAAATTTCAAAACTTCTAAAAGGAATTTGTTTTCTTAAAAAAACATTTTCTGTAGCTATTTTTTGAGAGAATTTTATTTTTTCTAACGTTTTATTTTGTAGATATTTATGAGATTGTATAATTTCTTTGTTATTAATTTTTAAAGTGTTTTTTTCTTTTGCGTAAAAAAAAGTAAAAAAATTATTTTTAGGTCCATCTAAATATAGTTGCATTAGACTATGATTATCTTTAGGCATTGATGAAATTGTTGGTAATATACCTTTTCCTTTTTTACCCAAGCTTTCTGCTAATAGTTGTTGATACCACTTAAATAAATTGTCTGAATAACTATCATAATTTAAAATTATTGAATTTAACTTTTTATTTTTGATGAATGATAATGTGCTGCTCACATTTGTAATTAATAAATTAATAAAGTTTTTATTTTTAATAAGGTTGTTTAATTGTTTAAATTTTTTTTCATTTAATCCCATTAATTCTGCTGGTAGCATACCTACTTCAGACAAAACAGAATATCTTCCACCTATAAAATTATTATGATCTATAATTTCTGCTTTAATCTTTAATGCTAACGACCTTAAATAACTATTCTTTGATTCAGTTATAAAAATGTTTTGACACTTTTTTTTTAATAAAAGATTTGCATTTGTAATTGTTTCAAGAGTGTTGCCTGATTTTGAAACAATTATATTTATATTTTTTTGATCAATTTTCAAATTAGATTCTAGATTGTCATGAAAATTTATTGTTTTTTTGATTTTATGTTTTAAAAAATGATATATTGCTTGTGTTCCTAGCACAGAACCACCCATACCAATAATAGATAAAACATTCTCTTTTTTAAGTTTTTTTATAAGTTTTTTATTATAGCTATATTTATAAGTTGGTCTTAATGAGTTTAGGATCTCATTATCTTCCTTTAAAATTTTATATAAATCGTTTTTGATTTTTTTGCTACTTAACTTTATATTAAAATTTTTAAATTTTATGTCTTTAGATAACATCAATTGCTATTTAATATTTTTGAAATAGATTTTTCTAGATTGTTATTTGTTTTCTTGTTTTCTTTCTTTTTACTTTTTGAGTCTTTTAAAACACCTGAAAAATCTAAATTTGTATCTTGATCATTTTTTTTAATATTTGGTGTTTCCGGTTTAGGTAAATCATTAAAATTAGGTGGCAAAACTAAAGGGTTTTTTTTTTTTACTAAAAATTCATCAGTATTATTTTTTTTTTTACCGCTCAAGGTTTCTTTTACAGAAGCACAACCTGAAATAAAAAAGACACAGAATATAATTGTTGTAAAAATTTTAATTAATTTCATCAGTTTTTTTATAAAAAAATATTTCATCTAAAATAAGGCATATCACACCAATAGTAATAAATATATCAGCTACGTTAAATATAAACCAATGAAAGTCTTTAATATGAAGGTCTATAAAGTCTGGCACTGCTGAATAATAAAATCGATCGAAAAGATTACCTAAAGCGCCCCCCAATATTAGAATTAAGTAATATTTTTTCATTTTATTTGATTTTGTGATCATGATGATCAACACAATACATATTATGCAGATAATAAAACTAACTAAGTGGTATAAATAATTTTGATCAAATGAAAATATACCAAAGGCTACTCCTTTATTCCAGATAAGATAAAAGTTTAAGTACTGATTTATATAAATATCTACCCCTTCTTTTAATTCATCTATATTCAATATGTAAATTTTAAAAATTCTGTCAATGGCAAAAATAGTTGCTATGAAAAATAAATTTAAAAATATTTTTTTTGATTTAATTTTAAACATTTATCTATGATAAACGGGATGTCTTTCGCATCCATTTTCATTAATTTTCCAACATACTGGACATTTACTACCTTTAGCTTTAGTTGTAAGTGCAGATATATCTCCTGTTTTGACTTTCTCAATACTAGCAGTAGATGTAATACATAACTCTGAAAAATCTACGTTCTTGGAAATTTCAAATAGTTTTTCATTTAAGTTTATTTTTAAACTTGCTTCAAGACTAGAGCCAATCACTTTACTTGCCCTTTTAGCTTCAATACTAATATTACAAACATCTCTTATCTTTTTTAAATCTTCCCATTTTTCATTAAGTTTTTTATTCAAAAAAGATTTTGGAAATTCTATAAATTTTTCTAAATGAACACTTTTTTTGTCGCTCTTAACTAATCTAAAAATTTCTTCAGTTGTAAATGATAATATGGGCGCAAACCATTTTAGCAATGAGTTCAATATAATATTTAGTAATATGATACTACTTTTTCTTTTTTTTGAATTTTTATCATCACAATATAAAGCATCTTTTCTAATATCAAAATAAAACGCAGATAAATCTACTGTACAAAAATTAAGAAGCTCCTTGTAAAGATTGTGAAAGTCATATGATTTAAAATAATTTTTATAACTTTCATTCAATTCATACAATTTGTTTAGCATATATTGCTCTAATTCTGGTAAATTGCTTAAATCTAGTTTGTGCATATCTATTTCTAAAAATTCATCATTTAAATTTCCTAATAAATATCTAAACGTATTTCTAATTTTTCTATACGACTCTGCATGTTGTTCTAAAATTGAGTAATCAATTCTTAAATCTTCAGCATAATTAGATGAGGTTACCCATATTCTTAATATATCTGCACCATATTTTTTTAAAATATCCTCTGGAGCCATTACGTTACCGAGAGATTTAGACATTTTAAGACCTTTGCCATCTACAACAAAACCATGTGATAAAATTGATTCATATGGAGCCCTTCCTCTAGTTCCGCATGACTCCAATAATGACGAATGGAACCAACCTCTATGCTGGTCAGATCCCTCTAAATACATTGATGCTGGCCATTGAAGATCTTTTCGTTTTTCCAAAACAAATGCATGTGTACAACCACTATCAAACCAAACCTCAACTATATCAGTTATTTTTTCATAATCCTCTGCATTGTATTTTTTTCCCAAAAATCTTTGCGGATTATCAGTAAACCAACAATCAGAACCCTCTTTTTCATAAATATTTGCAATATTCTCGTTTACATCATCATCAACTAAAATTTCTTTTGTTTTCTTGTGCAGAAATATAGGCAATGGAACTCCCCAAACTCTTTGCCTCGAAACACACCAGTCAGGTCTTGTTTCAATCATTGACTTTATTCTTTCCCTACCTTTATTTGGATAAAATGTTGTGTCATCAAGTGCTTTCAATGCTTTTTTTCTAAGGCCATGACTTTCCATAGAGATAAACCACTGCGGAGTTGCTCTATGAACTAATGGTGCTTTTGATCTCCATGAATGTGGATATGAATGAGTTAATTCTCCACTAGATAATAATTTTTTTTGTTCTTTTAATTTTTCAATAACAATTGGGTTAGCTTTAAAAATATGTGTTCCTTCAAATAAAAAAATATTTTTAGTATATTTACCATCACCATCAACAGTTTCTAATGCCTTAATCCCATGGTTTAAGCATAAATTAAAATCATCTGGACCGTGGCTAGGCGCACAATGAACAATTCCAGTTCCCTGTTCTGTTGTAACAAATCTTGCCTCAAGCATTGGAATTTCATATTCATAACCAATCTCAAAAAATGGATGATTACAAATTGTACCTCTAAATTCTTTACCTTTAAATTTTTTAAGGTTTTTATAATTTTTAATATCACACTCCTTAAGAAAAGAGTCTAACAAAGCTTCTGCAATTACTATTTTTTTATCTTTAAACTCTCCTTCATCATTTAATTCAATAATCAAATAATCTAATCCTTCATTAAAGGCTAAAGCTTTGTTTGCTGGTATTGTCCATGGCGTAGTAGTCCATATAACAACTTCTGTATCTTCTAGTTCTTTAAGATTTGTTTTTTTTACAGGAAATGCCGCATAAATTGTATCAGACTTATGATCTTTATATTCTACCTCTGCATCTGCTAATGCAGTTTTTTCAACTGTCGACCAAAGAACGGGCTTAAAACCTTTATATAAACTTCCTTCTTTTAAAAACTTACCTAGCTCTCTTACAATTTGTGCTTCTGCATCAAAGCTCATAGTTGCATAGTAGTTATCCCAATCTCCCACTACACCCAGCCTCTTGAATTGTTTTTTGTGAACTTCAATCCACTTTTTTGCAAAATCTCTACATTCTTTTCTAAATTCCTTGATTGGAACTTCATTTTTATTTTTTTTATTTTTTTTATATTGTTCTTCAATTTTCCATTCAATTGGTAATCCATGACAATCCCAGCCCGGAACATAAACTGAATCTTTTCCATCCATCTGATGAAACTTTACAATAATATCTTTTAAAATTTTATTAAGAGCTGTTCCCATATGAATATTTCCATTTGCATATGGAGGACCATCATGAAGAATAAATTTTTCTTTACCTTTTCTAGAAGCTCTTAATTCTTTATAAAGATCAATTTTGTTCCAGTAATCAAGAATTTCTGGTTCTTTATTCTGTAAATTGGCCTTCATAGAAAAAGCTGTTTTAGGTAAATTTATATTTTCTTTGCTCATTTTAACCTTTTTTTGCAACTTTTAGATCACTTTGAATTTGTAGTCTAAGTTGATTAACATTTTTAAATTTTTTTTCTTTTCTAATAAAGTTTGTAAATTCAACTGATAGATACTTATTATAAAGATTTCCAGAAAAATTAAAAATATGGACCTCCAATAAGATTTTTTTTTGGTTAAAAGTTGGTCTATATCCCAAATTAGCAATCCCATGTAGAGATTTGCTTGATTTTTTTCTTTTTATTTTGACAGCATATACACCAGGCATTGCAACGACGTAATCTTTAATATCAATATTGCATGTTGGAAAACCAATTTTTTTTCCCTGTTGTCTTCCCTTTTGAACAACACCATCAATCGTCCAATTTCGATTTAACAATCTATTGGCCATTTTTAAATTACCTTTTTCCAAAAGAGTTCTAATAAGAGTAGACGATATTATTTTATCATTTAAGACGTGTGGATTTGGCTTTACTATTTTATAATTATAGTTTGTTTCATTTCTTATTAATTTTTTAACATCTCCTTCCCTATTATTTCCAAACTTAAAATTATTACTTACAAATATATATTTTGCCCTAAGTTTTTTAAATAAAAATTCTCTGATAAAAAAATCAGACTTAATTTTAGAAAATTTTTTATCAAATTTTTTTGTAACTATAAAGTCAACACCATTGCTTTCTAATATAGCATTTTTTTGGTGAATATCACAAATTTTAAAATTTTTTATATTTTTATTAAAATACATTTTGGGCATAGGATCAAAAGTAACAACGCCAATTTTTAATTTAAATTTTTTTTTATAAATATTAGCTTGATTGAAAAGTTTTTGATGACCTAAATGAACCCCGTCAAAATTTCCGATTAATATAATTGACTCTTTATGCTTTTTTAAAATATTGAAATTTTTATACAACTTCATTTTTACCATTTAAGCTCAGTTTGAATAAAATTAACAATTGCTTCATATTTTTTAGATACTATCTCAACACCCTCATTCTCAATTTCATTTTTATGCACACCATTTGATATAAGCAATGAGTCAAAGTTTAAAAGGTTGGCTCCTTTTATATCGGTATTTAAATTATCCCCAATTGACAAAACCTTTTTATTCTTATTGTCAATTGATTGATTATAAACTTCAGGAAATGGCTTTCCAAAGTACACGACTTTACCTCCCATTTTTTCAAAAACTAATGCTACTGATCCAGCACACAATTCTCTTTTGTTGCCTCTATCAACAATTAAGTCAGGGTTAGTACATATCATTTTTTTTTTTATTTGATCTTTGAGCAAGTCTTTATAATAATTTAAATCCTCATGCCCATCAAACAAACCTGTGCATAACAAATATGTACTATTTAAAAGTTTTTCTTCTTTATTCTTTTCAAAATCTAAAAATAAATCAAAATCTCGAGGTGGTCCAATGTGATAAAATTTTTCAATTGAATAGTTTTTATTCAAATAACTTAAGGCTGCCTCTCCAGAAGAATATACTTTTTCTCTGATTTTAATGTCCATACCCATTTTTTCCAAAAATGATTTTACCGTTCTACTTGGTCTCGGCGCATTAGTTAAAAGAACATAATCTTTTTTAACCTTGCTTATCTGCTCTAGAGTTTTAATTGCATTTTTGTGAAGAGTTATTCCATTATGAACCACTCCCCATAAATCAATATAAAAAATGTCATAATTATTTACAATTGATCTTAGTCCCTCTTTATCTATGTTCTTAGTCATAAATGGAGGTATAGCTCAAAAAAACAACAATTTCTCGGGTTTTTTACACATATATATTTTTTTACTAACCTTGAAAAAGTTTACCTAATAGCTATATGAGTCGCATATTAATAGGAGAATTTATGAAATTTAAACCGTTACACGATAGAGTTTTAATAGAAGTTTTAGATGGCAGCGAAAAAACAGCTGGCGGAATAATAATCCCTGATACAGCACAAGAGAAACCTCAAGAAGGTAAAGTTGTTGCAGTTGGCGGAGGAGCAAAAACAGAAGAGGGTAAATTAATTCCAATGGATGTAAAAGTTGGAGACAAAGTCCTTTTTGGAAAATGGTCCGGAACAGAAGTTAAAATTGATGGCAAAGAATACAGCATAATGAAAGAGTCTGACATTATGGGTATTTCAAGTAAATAAATTTAAATTAAAGGAGAAAATATAATGGCAAAAGTTGTAAAATTCGACTCTGAAGCAAGAGCGGCGATGATGAGAGGTGTAAATATTTTAGCTGATACAGTTAAAGTTACTCTTGGACCAAAAGGAAGAAATGTTGTTATTGATAAATCTTATGGTGCACCAAGAATTACTAAAGATGGTGTTTCAGTTGCTAAAGAAATCGATCTAGAAGATAAATTTGAAAACATGGGTGCTCAAATGGTTAAGGAAGTTGCTAGCAAAACAAATGAAGAGGCTGGTGACGGAACAACCACAGCAACTATTTTAGCACAAGCAATTGTTAAAGAAGGTGTTAAATATGTCACTGCAGGAATGAATCCTATGGATGTTAAAAGAGGAATAGATGCTGCTGTTGAAAATGTTAAAGCTAGCTTAATTGCTTCTGCAAAAAAAGTTAAAGATAGTGATGAGATTGCTCAAGTCGGAACAATTTCAGCAAATGGTGATAAGGAAATTGGTAACATGATTGCAAAAGCAATGCAAAAAGTTGGTAATGAAGGTGTTATTACTGTTGAAGAGGCAAAAGGGATTGAAACTGAACTAGATGTTGTTGAGGGTATGCAGTTTGATAGAGGATACCTATCACCATACTTTATCACAAATGCTGATAAGATGACTACTGAACTAGAAAATCCTTTTATTCTATTACATGAAAAAAAATTAACTAACTTACAGCCAATGGTACCACTTTTAGAAGCAGTTGTACAAGCTGGGAGACCCTTAATGATTATTTCTGAGGATGTCGAAGGTGAAGCACTTGCTACTCTTGTAGTAAATAAACTAAGAGGTGGTTTAAAAGTTGTTGCTGTTAAAGCTCCAGGCTTTGGTGATAGAAGAAAATCTATGCTTGAAGACATTGCTATCTTGACTGGTGGTCAAGTTATTTCAGAGGACTTAGGTGTTAAGCTTGAAAATGTTAAACTTACTGATCTAGGTTCTTGTAAAAGAGTAAAAGTAGATAAGGACAACAGTACCATTATAAGTGGAACTGGCAAAAAATCTGACATTGAAGCAAGATGTTCACAAATTAAACAACAAGTTAGTGAAACAACTTCTGATTATGATAGAGAAAAGCTTCAAGAAAGACTAGCAAAACTTGCTGGTGGAGTTGCTGTAATTAAAGTTGGTGGTGCAACTGAAGTAGAAGTTAAAGAAAGAAAAGACAGAGTAGAAGATGCTCTTAATGCAACTAGAGCTGCTGTTGAAGAAGGAATAGTAGTTGGTGGTGGTTGTGCTCTTTTATATGCGTCACAAGATCTTGCAAAACTTAAAGTTAAAGGTGATGATCAAAAAGCTGGCGTGGACTTAGTAGCTAAAGCTCTACAATCTCCTATAAGACAAATCACTTTAAACGCGGGAGTTGATGGATCTGTAGTAGTTGGAAAATTACTTGAACAAAGCAAAAAAAGCCAAGGTTACGATGCTCAAAATGAAGAATATGTTGATATGTTTGCAAAAGGTATCATAGATCCCGTAAAAGTTGTCAGAACAGCTTTACAGGATGCAGCTTCAATTTCTGGATTACTTGTAACTACAGAGGCCATGATTGCTGATAAACCCGATGATAAAGATGCCGGTGGTGCACCAGGTGGAATGCCAGGTGGCATGGGTGGCATGGGTGGCATGGGTGGCATGGGTGGCATGGGAATGTAATCCCGTCTATTTAGACCTAAAAATTATAAAAACCCCCGTTGTTAAACACTTCGGGGGTTTTTTTTAATAAAATGATATAAAGTTTAAATATGTCAAAAAGATATAGTGGTAAATCATTTAAAGACTCTAGTGTTAGCAAAAAACCTAAGTTAAGTCTGAAAGAAAAAAGAAAACTTAAAAAAGAAAAAACTAAGAAATCCTAGATTTTATTTCTTTTTTGGCTATGTTTTTTAAAGGTAAAATTTTTAGGCCTACTATTTCGACTTTTGAATTTTTTTTTACCCTTAAAACTAGATTTTTTATTATTGAAATCTACAGATGAGTTTTCTGATGGTTTTTTTCCAAAGTATTTGGGATTATTTGTAAAACCAGATGGTTTTGATTTGTTGCCAAAACTAGATTTTCTAGAGTCATCTTTTTTAAAGAATTTTTTCTTATCCCTAAAACTAGATTTTCTAGAGTCATCTTTTTTAAAGAATTTTTTCTTATCCCTAAAACTAGATTTTCTAGAGTCATCTTTTTTAAAGAATTTTTTCTTATCCCCAAAACTAGATTTTCTAGAGTCATCTTTTTTAAAGAATTTTTTCTTATCCCTAAAACTAGATTTTCTAGAGTCATCTTTTTTAAAGAATTTTTTCTTATCCCTAAAACTAGATTTTTTTTCATCTCTGAATTTTCTTTTTTTATTGTATGGAACTTTGCCTCTTTTTTTTCCTTTTGAATTTTTTCTTAATCCACTGGGTTCAGGTTTAAAATTTGGATCAATCAATTTACTAATTGAGTTCCACATTGATCTATCATCTGGAGTAAGGAATGTTAAAGCAGATCCTTCAGATCCTGCCCTAGCAGTTCTGCCAATTCTATGAACATAATCTTCTGGAACTTGAGGTAAATCATAATTTATTACATGTTGAATTAAAGGAATATCCAGTCCTCTTGCTGCAACATCAGTTGCTATCAATATTCTCTTAAGACCTTTTCTAAATGAGGAAATTACACGGTCTCTTTTACTTTGACGAAGATCTCCATGAATAGCGTCAGCTGAATGACCCTCTTCTTTTAATCGTTTTACCATTTTATCTGCACTTCTTTTAGTTTTAACAAAAACTAGGATTGATCCCTTTCTAGATAAAAACTGATCTATTAGTTCATCATATTTATTTTCTTTAAAAACTTGAAGTGTTGATTGTTTAATTTTTGCAATAGGAACTGATGTAGATCCTGTAGAAATTCTCTCAGGTTTCGTTAAGTATCTCTCTGAAATTCTTAAGATATTTTGTGGTAAGGTAGCTGAAAATAATAATGTTTGATGATCTTTAGGTACAAATTTTAATATCATCTCTATTTGTGGTGTAAAACCCATGTCTAACATTCTATCAGTTTCATCTAATACTAAATATTTAGTGGCAGAAAGATTTAGGCTTTTTCTTTTTAAGTGATCATTAATTCTACCAGGTGTGCCTACTATTATTCTAGATCTATTACTTAACTGTCTTAGTTGTTTTTGCATTGCTTCTCCACCAATAAGCAATGCTGTCCTGATATTAATCTTATCACTTATAATACTTTTAATGGCCGCCATTACCTGAGATGCAAGCTCTCTAGTTGGGCACATAACTAAGGCAAAAGCATTTTTATCTAATATTAACTTATTAATTAGTGGAATGCTAAAAGCCAATGTTTTTCCTGTTCCAGTTTGCGCTGTTCCTAAAATATCTTTTCCCTCCAAGGCCGCTGGTATAGCCATACTCTGAATAGGAGTAGGCTTTGTAAAGTTCATTTTTTGTAATGAATTTTTTAACGAATCTTCAATCTTTAATAATTTAAAATTTTCCATTTAAATGTTAGATTTTTTAAAACTTAAGGAGATGTGCTCTTAATCCTAATACGTCTAATTATTATAGGGATATCTATACGTTTTTATGGCAATCACAAGAACTGAATTTTTAATTGAAGTTCATCTAGTCAATAAATAGTAACTTTTTTTAAGTTTTCAAATAACTCAATTCATGTATAAGAACCACAAATTATGAGTAACAATATTCGAAACATCACAATTATCGCCCACGTTGACCATGGTAAAACAACCATGATTGATAACTTAATGAAACAAAGTGGTTCATTTAGAGAAAATGAAGTTGTTGATGAAAGATTAATGGATTCTGGTGAGCTAGAAAAAGAAAGAGGTATCACTATTTTAGCTAAACCAGCTTCAATAGATTGGCAAAATTCAAGAGTAAATATTATAGATACACCAGGTCACAGAGATTTTGCAGCTGAGGTTGAAAGAGTTTTAAGTATGGCCGATGGAGCTTTATTGCTTATAGATTCTGCTGAGGGCGTAATGCCTCAAACAAAATTTGTACTAGCAAAAGCTCTTAAACAAGGATTAAAGCCTATCGTTGTTATTAATAAATTGGATAAAGCAGACCAAAGAGCCAATGAAGTTTTAGATGAAACTTTTGATTTATTTGTAAGTTTAGATGCCAATGAAGAACAATTAGATTTTCCAGTAATGTATGCAAGTGGTAGATCTGGTTGGGCTAGCAAAGAAGTTGATGGTCCAAGAGATAATCTTCATCCCCTATTAGATTTAATTATACACCACGTAAAGCCTGCTGAACTAGATAAAACAAAACCTTTTGCAATGTTGTCTACTCTTCTTTATGCCGATAGTTTTTTAGGAAGAAGCTTGGTTGGAAGAATATCTCAAGGAACAGCAAAAGCTAATCAGCCTATTAAAGCAATAAATTTAAAAGGTGAAAAAGTTGATGAAGGAAAGTTAACCAAAATTTTTAGGTATGAAGGGACAAAAAAAGTTCCAATAGAAGTTGGTGAAGCTGGTGACATCGTAGTTATTGCTGGATTAGAAAAAGCAAACGTAGCTGATACTATATGTGATCCAGAATTAAATGATCCTATTCCTGCAACACCAAT
>Ga0209309_10000514_pt1 | contig 45236 bp, 39 predicted proteins | sample COGITO_mtgs_1204_2_FD_184807 | JGI IMG/M metagenome (GOLD analysis project Ga0209309, IMG submission 184807) | Pelagic marine microbial communities from North Sea - COGITO_mtgs_120412 (SPAdes) (version 2) | ecosystem: Environmental > Aquatic > Marine > Epipelagic ... | reverse complement strand
CTAACGTGTCCAGACTTTTTATTGAGTTCCCCAATCAAGTTGAGGACAGGCTTTGGACACTTAGCCGTTTCATATCTTTTGAATTGCTACGAAAATTAAAAGTATGTCGGGTTTAAATTGTAACTAGCTTTTTTTTAGTTCTAATCAGCAAATTACTACTTCGTACCCTTCTCGAAATGCTACTACTCTCCTACTTTAATATAATATTTCGAATACTATTGTTTGCAAAAAAAAAGTCCTACCGAAGCAGGACTAAAGATTTTCATCTACGGCATATAGCCTTATTGTGATAAATAATAATAATAAATCACAGCTACTAAACATTAATTAGTATTTAATATTAATGCAAATTTACATATTATTTTCTAAACAAAATGTTTTATACTAAACATTAAGTATTTTTTATATCTTTACAAAAAAAAAATATGGATAAAAAAATTAACATTACATATCAATTAAAAAAGACCTGGGTACAAGATAATACTTCTCAATTGGTTAAAGTTCATTATTGTGTTGAAGAAAATCATTATATAACAAAGCCACTATGGGATATTTGTGAAATATGTAATGGAGAAATAAAAAAATAAACCCTACCAAGGCAGGGTTTAAGATTTTCATCTACGGCATATAGCCTTATTGTGATAAGATTAAAGATTAGAAATTTTAATCTATGGTAAATATATAGAGTTTTTATCAATTATCAATAAAATTTTATTAAATTTATTGCTTTTATTACAAAAATTGCAAAAAAAACATATGAAAAAAATACTTGGATTAGATCTAGGGACTAACTCTATTGGTTGGGCTCTTATAGAAAACAACACTATTTTAGGAATGGGAAGTAGAATATTTCCTGAAGGTGTGGTAAATCTTGGAGAAGGTGAAGGAAGAGAAACTTCTAAAAATGCTAGTAGAACTGATGCTAGAGGAACAAGAAGACAATTTTTTAGAAGAAGATTAAGAAAAAGATACCTACTAAAAGAATTAGCTAAACATAACCTATGCCCTATTTCTGCATCAGAAATAAAAGATTGGAATGGTACTGAGATTTTTAAAAATGAAAGATTACAAGATTGGTTAAAGTTAAATCCCTATATATTAAGAGCTAAAGCATTAACTGAAGAAATATCATTATTTGAAATAGGAAGAATCTTTTATCATATGATACAAAGGAGAGGCTTTTTAAGTAATAGTAGAAGTGCTGGCGCAGATGTAAAAGAATCTAGTACTATTTTTAAGGGTGATCCTAAAATTGGTAAAATAGGGATTAGCGAAACTTTAAAAAGCATTGACAATAATAAAACATTAGGGTCTTATTTAAGCTCAATTTATCCTAGAGACAATGAGCCTTACTCTGGAGAATTAGAGCGTATAAGAAATAGATATACTACTAGACAAATGTATATTGATGAATTTGAAACTATATGGGAGATTCAAAAACAATATCATACTGAGCTTAATGATACTTTAAAATCCATTTTAGGAGGTAGAAAAAAAGATGGATATAAAGAAGATGGTGTCTTGTTTCATCAAAGACCTTTGCGTTCTCAAAAACATTTGGTTGGTTACTGCTCTTTTGAACCTAAAAAAACAAAATGCCCAATTAGTGCAATCCCTTTTGAGTTGTTTAGAATTTATCAATGGTTAAATACACTTTCTTATGATGTGAATGGTGTTAAACAAAAAATAACTGATGCAGAAAGAGAAAAAATTGTAGCCTTACTAATGGCTAAAGAAAAACCTAGTTTTAAGGAAATTAGAAAAGCTATTGGCAAATTAGATAGTTCATATCAGTTTAATTATAAAGATGCTGATAAAATTATTGGTTCGCATACCATTAGTAATTTATCTAACAATAAATTCTTTGGCAAACAATGGTTTGATCTTTCTTATGAAGAACAGGAAAAAATTTGGCATGTGCTTTCCTTTTTTGACGATAGAGACAAATTAAAAACATATGCCATTGAAAATTGGGGTTTTGATGAAGAAAAAGCAATAAAAATATCTAAATTTAATTTAAAAGATGGTTATTCAAATTTAAGTAGAAAAGCTATCACAGCAATTTTACCCTTTTTGCAGCAAGGATTTATGTATGACGTTGCTGTAGGTTTGGCAGGTGTAAAAAACGTATTAGGTTCTGATTGGAATAAGCATAAAGATTTTGTATTGGATAATGTACCAGAAATTGTGCGTTCTAATATTATAGGGGGTTATATAATTCCTTTAAAGAATATGATGGTTACTGAATTCAATACTACAGAAAAGCAATTAAAAAAATTATATCATCATAGCAGTGCTATAGAAACAAAAAAAATATTAGATAAACTACCTGTAAATTTAAATGCAGATAAAGAAATACAAAAAATTAAAAACCCTGTTGTTATAACCGCTTTGTTTGAAATAAGAAAGTTGGTTAACGAAATTATTGAAACCTATGGAAAACCTGATGAAATAAAGGTTGAATTGGCTAGAGACTTAAAAGCCTCTAAAAAGAATCGAAGAGAAACGAGAAGAAAGCAGCAAATTTTAGAAAAAGAAAATGACCGTGTAAAAGTTGAATTGGTAAAATTAAATCAACGTATTAACCATGCTAATATTTTAAAATATAAATTATGGGAAGAATGTAATCATACTTGTCCTTTTACCGGTAAAACGATTACTATAAGTCAACTATTTACAGGAGAAGTACAAATAGAGCATATTTTTCCTTGGAGCAGGTCTTTAAACGATAGTTTTAACAATAAAACACTTTGTTTTGCTGATGAAAATAGAGCTAAAGGAAACAAGACCCCTTATGAATATTATAGCAAACAAGGTGATAGAAAGTGGGAAGCTATAAAATTACAAGCTTTAAGTTGTTTTAAAGATAAATACCCAAGTTACCCAAATGCATATCATAAGTTTAAACATTTTGTAAAACAAAAACATGATGAAGATTTTATAAGCAGACAACTTAATGATACTAGATATATTAGTAAAGAAGCAAAAAACTATTTATCTAAAATTTGCGATGATGTAATGGTTGCGCCTGGGCAAATGACAGCTACACTAAGGCATCTATGGGGATTGAATAGTATTTTAAATTTAGAAGATGATAGTAAAACTAGAGATGACCATAGGCATCATGCTATAGATGCTTTGGTAATGACCTGTGCAACCAGAAGCCATTTACAAGAATTAACTAAAAGAAATAGATACCATAAAAATCACGAATTAAAGGACTTTCCTGACCCTTGGTTTAATTTTAGAAGTGATGCACAAAAAATGGTTGCACAAATTTTAGTGTCTCATAAACAGCAAAAAAGTTTATTAACCGTTAGAACACATTCTACTAAAAAGAATGGTGTTGTGCATAAAAATGTTGGTATTGCTGCACGTGGGCAATTGCATAAAGAGTCTGTATATGGCTTAAGAAAAGCTCCTAATTCTCAAGAAGCCTTTCATATTAGAAAACCTTTAGAAATTTTAACCACAGAAAAACATTTAGAAAAAATAGTAGATAAAAGTATTAAAGAATTAATTTATAAAAAAGTACAACAATTGGGTGGTTTTATAAAAGGTAAGATACCTAAAGAAACTTTTTTTATTATCGATGATAATGGAAATAAGCAACCTCAAATATTTTTACCCAATAGAAATGGTAATCCTGTACCTATTAAAAAAGTACGGATTAAAGAAAATATTGGTGGAGCAGAAAGATTAAAAGAAAATATTAATCAATATGTAAATCCAAGAAATAACCACCACGTACTAATTTATAAAGATATTAATGATAATTTAAAAGAAGAAGTCGTTACATTTTGGACTGCTGTTGAGCGTAAAAGACAAAAACAATCTGTTTATCAGTTACCCAAAGAAGGCAAAGAAATTGTGACGACTTTACAAATAAATGATTTATTTTTATTAGGAATTTCTGAAGAGGAAATTAAATCAGATAATTTAAATAATTATTTATTTAGAGTTCAAAAATTAACTTCTGGTGATTATTTTTTTAGAAAGCATACTTCTTCAAAAGTTACTGATAAAGAGTATATACAAATAAGAGGTTTTGGTGAAGGAAAAACAGGTTGGTTTACTTATAACCCAATAAAAGTAAAATTAAATAGCATTGGACAATTAAAAAGACTTTAGTTTATTTAAAATATGATAAAAGTTCATTGACATATTTTTTAATCTTATTAGAATAAAACATAATGATTTATTCTTATGGTTTGATTAAAGATTAGAAAAAACGATATTGGAATCCGTTAACACGGTTAGAGGTTGCACGTTGTGGTTTGATTAAAGATTAGAAAAAACGATATTTTACGCAGATAAAGACAAACATTTTACAATGTTGTGGTTTGATTAAAGATTAGAAAAAACGATATTGATTGTTTCGTTTGTTGCAGGTTATTTAGTTGTGGTTTGATTAAAGATTAGAAAAAACGATATTGTAAAATGTTAGAGCGATTATGTTTAGATGTTGTGGTTTGATTAAAGATTAGAAAAAACGATATTAACATTCCAAGATAAGAATACTATGCGCTTGTTGTGGTTTGATTAAAGATTAGAAAAAACGATATTATTTACTTTTCGATAACGAGAGCGAATGTAGTTGTGGTTTGATTAAAGATTAGAAAAAACGATATTAATTTAAGAACTCCTTACAGCTTTGATATTGTTGTGGTTTGATTAAAGATTAGAAAAAACGATATTACCAACAGGAACAGTTAAGCCAGTTCTTATGTTGTGGTTTGATTAAAGATTAGAAAAAACGATATTTGGTATGTAAAATATTCTTTTAGAAATCCTGTTGTGGTTTGATTAAAGATTAGAAAAAACGATATTCGTTTTCGGTTTCCATAACATTCCATACATGTTGTGGTTTGATTAAAGATTAGAAAAAACGATATTAATTAATTAAAGAGTTAGCGCCAATAGCTGTTGTGGTTTGATTAAAGATTAGAAAAAACGATATTGACGCAGTTTTAAAAATTGATAACTTAAACGTTGTGGTTTGATTAAAGATTAGAAAAAACGATATTCAAGATTAATTGTAGATAAAAGCGATTACGGTTGTGGTTTGATTAAAGATTAGAAAAAACGATATTTTAATTTTCAATTCTTTACGTGCAATTTGAGTTGTGGTTTGATTAAAGATTAGAAAAAACGATATTACAATCAAACAAAAGATTTTACCTCACTTAGTTGTGGTTTGATTAAAGATTAGAAAAAACGATATTATTGATAAAAACGAAAGTATTATCAATAATGTTGTGGTTTGATTAAAGATTAGAAAAAACGATATTGATGATGAAAAAGACGCTTTATATTACCTTGTTGTGGTTTGATTAAAGATTAGAAAAAACGATATTAACGAATTTAGATAAGATTAGTTGCGTGAAGTTGTGGTTTGATTAAAGATTAGAAAAAACGATATTATTGAAATAATCCTACCAATTTTTGTGTTAGTTGTGGTTTGATTAAAGATTAGAAAAAACGATATTACTTATTCAGAAAATGAACAACCACAAGGTGTTGTGGTTTGATTAAAGATTAGAAAAAACGATATTTTATGACCTCCCTTACTTGCGTCAATATAAGTTGTGGTTTGATTAAAGATTAGAAAAAACGATATTGGAAAAACAGCAGGAGTTGAAATGTTGGTAGTTGTGGTTTGATTAAAGATTAGAAAAAACGATATTAATATCAAACGCATTTTAATAACTGGATGCGTTGTGGTTTGATTAAAGATTAGAAAAAACGATATTAGAATTGACTACTGTTTACTTTTATGGAATGTTGTGGTTTGATTAAAGATTAGAAAAAACGATATTTCAACAGATTTAACAATTGTTAAAGAACCAGTTGTGGTTTGATTAAAGATTAGAAAAAACGATATTTCATAGAAGTATTCATCTGTTTTACCACTAGTTGTGGTTTGATTAAAGATTAGAAAAAACGATATTATGATTCTTTGCCTGAAATATCTCTACCAGGTTGTGGTTTGATTAAAGATTAGAAAAAACGATATTCTAAACCACCTGTTTTTTGTACGTTCACCAGTTGTGGTTTGATTAAAGATTAGAAAAAACGATATTTCTAAAGAAGAGTCTTTGGACTGGGTTAATGTTGTGGTTTGATTAAAGATTAGAAAAAACGATATTAATTCAGGAAATAAAAAACAAGACACTAAAGTTGTGGTTTGATTAAAGATTAGAAAAAACGATATTTGGAATCTCAATAATCCAGTAAGTTCTATCGTTGTGGTTTGATTAAAGATTAGAAAAAACGATATTAGGTATAGCAATTAAAAAAAAGAATATTATGTTGTGGTTTGATTAAAGATTAGAAAAAACGATATTAACTTCATTCTTTAAATTTGATATTCTATCGTTGTGGTTTGATTAAAGATTAGAAAAAACGATATTGTTGTTTTATTTTCTAGTTAAGATAAATATGTTGTGGTTTGATTAAAGATTAGAAAAAACGATATTTTAACCGATGTTGGTTGTAGTTTGCCGAGTGTTGTGGTTTGATTAAAGATTAGAAAAAACGATATTGATGAAAGTTTTCAACCTTGGGACAAACGTGTTGTGGTTTGATTAAAGATTAGAAAAAACGATATTAATAATCAAGTTTCATCTACAGCAGATAATGTTGTGGTTTGATTAAAGATTAGAAAAAACGATATTATATTTTTTACTTAAATATTTCATATTTTAAGTTGTGGTTTGATTAAAGATTAGAAAAAACGATATTCTGACTAAGGCTGGCGCTGCCACCTACTTCGTTGTGGTTTGATTAAAGATTAGAAAAAACGATATTAGAAGATAATACAACTCCAGAACAAGTAAGGTTGTGGTTTGATTAAAGATTAGAAAAAACGATATTTATTGATGTTATTTCCACTTCTATTTATCAGTTGTGGTTTGATTAAAGATTAGAAAAAACGATATTAAACACGACTTTTCAGAAAACAAAAGATTAGTTGTGGTTTGATTAAAGATTAGAAAAAACGATATTTGTAATTAATAATATTTCCACCCCCAATTGTTGTGGTTTGATTAAAGATTAGAAAAAACGATATTTAAAGAAACAAAAGAGTTTGATTTATATACGTTGTGGTTTGATTAAAGATTAGAAAAAACGATATTAACCGAACATTAACATTAAAATTGGTCGCCGTTGTGGTTTGATTAAAGATTAGAAAAAACGATATTATTCCTTATAATTCGGTTTTTAACCCGAATGTTGTGGTTTGATTAAAGATTAGAAAAAACGATATTAGATATTTGGTCGTTTGCTAAAGTGATAGGTTGTGGTTTGATTAAAGATTAGAAAAAACGATATTTATTTAAAAATTATTCCATATACAGCAGAAGTTGTGGTTTGATTAAAGATTAGAAAAAACGATATTCTTTAGCTGAAATTATAAGCACAAGTGAAGGTTGTGGTTTGATTAAAGATTAGAAAAAACGATATTAATTAGAAAAAGAAAGTGAAGTAGAAGAAGTTGTGGTTTGATTAAAGATTAGAAAAAACGATATTTGGGGTACAGGTTTTTCAATGGATTTAAGAGTTGTGGTTTGATTAAAGATTAGAAAAAACGATATTGTTGTATTATTTATCTAAATCAAGATATGTGTTGTGGTTTGATTAAAGATTAGAAAAAACGATATTGATTGGACACTAATCAAGCCAAAAGATGGTGTTGTGGTTTGATTAAAGATTAGAAAAAACGATATTAGTTGTCATGTTTACTTCTGATTATCATAAGTTTAAATTAAAATATCGTATATAAAAAATGCTTCTTTTAGAGACTTAATTGCTTTATTTGAAGCATTTTTCGATTTCTAATTTTACTTGTTATATTTTACTTTATAAGTAGCCTAGTTCTCGATACCATTTCGATAAAAATTATTGGAAATGCATGAATTGATAGATTGGTAATTGGGTAATTAAAAAAGTTCTAATTGTAAAGGAGGTGGTTCTTTAGGCTCTACTACTCTACCCCAAAAATTCATGATATTGCCATATTGCTTGTCGGTAATTCTTAAAATACTAACTTTTCCGTATGGTGGCAATAATGATTTTATCCTTTTTTCATGTGCATCTGCACTTTCGCTGCTTGCACAATGTCTCATATAAACCGAATATTGCATCATAGTAAAACCATCTTTTAATAGGTTTTTTCTAAATAGCTGTGCGTTTCTTCGGTCTTTTTTTGTGTCTGTTGGTAAATCAAAAAAAACAAATAACCACATAACTCTGTATTTATTTAGATCCATAGTTTTGGGTACAGAATTTTTCTAGATTTACCAGAAAAGCATTGTTGTAAAGAGCTAGTTGTTCTGCTAATCGCTACCATTAAAGGGCTTTTTGTGTCTTCGAAATATACTGTTTGCGTTAATACGCTTAATAAATCTAATTTAATTGGGGTTATTAAATCTTGCTCGTCATAATTTTTAATAATTTCTAAGACTTTTGCATCAATTAAAGGTCTGTAAGGTTCCATTATATCGTCTGCCAAACAAAAAGCATTGTACTTGTTATGATGGTGTATACCTATTGTATTTAATAATCCGCTTCCAGATAACGCTCTTGCAACAGCTGCTCTTAAAACGATATATCCATAATTTAGAAATAGATTGGGATAAGTACCCATTCTTTCTCTCTTAAAATTAAAATCAAAAATATTTTTCCAATAATATGCAGCAGCTACTGCTTCTCTATTATCACTATCACCACTTAAAACTTTTGATTTATAATGATTTAAGGGTGTGTTTTTTATACCTTGTTTGTTTAAAAGTATGGCTTGATTTTCTATTTTGTGTTTAATAACTTGTTGCCATAACTGTTTTTTTAAAGGTTCTGATGCATTAATTTGATAACTAAATAATTCTTGTTGAATATGGTGACTGTCTAAATTTAATAACATGCTTTGCGGCATGTGTTTGTTATCACAAAAAATTACACTAACATTATTTGAAGCTAGTTTTGAAAGTGTTGGTATTGAAATATATGTTTCTTGATTTTCGATTACTATAAAACCGATGTCTTCTATTGGTACTGTTTTTGAAATTGCATCTGAATTGGTTATTACCAATTGTTCTAATTTTGTAGTAAGAGCGTGTTTTTTTGAAAAGAATAGTGTTCTTTTTATCATAACTTTTTTTTCTTAAAGATAAAGAATTTATTTTTTAGTTAGGATATTCGTTACTTTTTGAAGTATTTGCTTTATCGTTATTTATAGATATTCATTAAATTTACTAAAATTGTATGTATAAGCTTTATTTACAACTTTAATAAACAAAATAAGTTGTTGCTTTTATTTAAACCATTTTATAAACAAAGAGACAACCTTCTCCAAGGTTGCCTCTAACTTTAATTGCAATACTAAAGGGATTCTTACCCTTTATATTTTAGTGTTATTAGCATTGTTATCCAATAGCACTTATTCTCATAGCATTAGCGCTAGAAAGCTCATATAATTCTGTATTAATTTGTTGATAAAATAAGATTCCGGTTGCTAACACAACTCCTACTGTGCTTGGTAATGCGCTTGTAAAGCCTAAATCTACGGTTAAAGTGGTGTCTGCACCTACTTCGCCACCGATAGCTATGGCATCACTATATGAAATTCCATTTACTTCATTTTCTTCTGAATCAGTAGGTTCATATTTTTTTAAACCTGGTACATATTCATAGTTACTTAGAATTGTACTTACAAGTATCATTTTAAAATGCGTTGCACCTTCTGGTGCCCTTAAGAAATTAGCCGTATTAAAGTTTGGTATTACCCAGGTTGCAATACTTCTATTTGCATCTAAAGTAGGAGCGCTAAATTCTGGATAAAAAACAGTGCTTAACGGAATTTTACTATTGAATTCAAAACCTTCTAAAACAATTTTGTTTGTAAGTATTTCAAATTGACGTTGTCCACGAATACCAGTACCTAGTGTGTTTAAACGTTTCATAGTACCTGTTAATCTACCTGTAATGGTACTGTCTTTGAAATTTTTAATGATGGATGCAAAACCTTGTCTCAGTGCTTTGCCTACTGTAGCAGAAGCACCAAATTCTGACATATTTTCTCTAGTTCTTTTATAATTTGGGTCGTTGTTAATTCTGCTTTTGTCTACACCCCCTGTAGTTTTTACGATACTATTGCCACCACTTTCGTAAAATGTTAATCCTCCTAATGATCCTTGTAATTTAATAAAGCCTTTTTGCTTTGCCATGATAAATGAATTGTGATTGCAGTTATTTTATGCGTCGATTTAAAATTTACTTGCAATCTGATTAGATAATTGGTGTGCAACGATTGCATACCATAATAATCATTGGCCGAATGATGTGGGCTAAGTGTGTAAGAATCTGAGTGTTGTAATTAAAGTGAGGCAAACATATAATAAATTATTTAAATTTAAAAGGGGAAAAAACCCCTTTTTTTATTTCATCTATTTTTCTTATTTTATAGGAATTGTGATTTTGTTGTTTTGATGTTGTTGTACTGATTTTAATTTTGATTTTCTCGCTTTGAATCAATTCCGTCTTTCAAAATTATAATAGTTTATTAAATTTTATTAGCAAGAGAGTGTTCTATTCTTAAATTAATTTTTCAAATTTAATTTCTCTTTTTTTATAAATAATAAGGTTTCCTATTAGCATAATAAATGAGCTGACTAGCGTTTGTATATGAAAAGTAGCGGATTTAAAATCACTGACCTTTCAGAAAGCAATATACTTAATTAGAAGTAAAAGCGGTTCAGGTTTATATCTAAACCGCTATTTTTTATATACGTTGTTATATACCGTTTTTTTCTCTTCCCAATCGTATTTTAAATATTTCAAAGCATCTTCCAAAGCCTTTTTTGAAATTTTAGGATTAAAACCTAATTCTTCTCTTGATTTACTAATATCATAATCTTGCTTTAAATCATAAAACATATCCAAGTAATGTCTTTGTAATAGAGGTTCCTTGCCTGTAAGTTTACTGCTAAATTCCATTAAGCCAGCAACAGAATACAATAAACATTTTGGAACTTTTTTAGGCACTTTTAATTTTAGTTCAGGATATAAATTGGATGCAATTTTTACTGTTTCTTGTAATGTAGTATGTTTTTCGTTAGATAAAATATAGCGATCTAAATTTCTACCTTTTTTCATTGCGTTATACGTTCCTGAAGCTACATCCTTTACATCTACCCAATTTAAAGTTACATTAGTATCTACAGGGATTTCTCCATTTAAAACTTGTAATACAAGATTGTTTGAATAGCTTAATTTATAAGCTTTAGAACCAATCATTGCAGAGGGCAAAACTAAAACTGTCCTAATTCCATATTTTTGCCCTAATTCTAATGCAAGTTTGTCGGAATCATTTTTAGAATTATAATACCAATTTCTTCTGTCTTTATTATAACCGTTATCAACATTTGCTGGTAATTTTGTGAAATCTAGAGATGCTACGGAACTTACAAAAACAATGTTTTTAATACCACATTCATTGGCAATATCAAATACATTTTGTGTTCCTTTAACATTATTGTCATAAATCTCTACTTTAGGATCTTTTGCCCACATACTGAAATTTGCTCCAACAGCGTATAAATTTGTAACGTTTTTAAAGGCGATTTTAAGGGATTCTCTATCTGTAATATCTGCGTGAACGATTTCGCAGTCTAACCCAGTAAATGGTTGTTTATTTTTTAAATCCCTAACGGAAGCTCTTACTTTATGTTCTTTAGAAAGTAATAATCTTACTAAATTATTCCCAAGATGTCCGTTTGCTCCTGTTACTAATGAAATTTCTATGCTCATTTTAAGTTTCTTTTGAGCAAATTTCAATAGTTTTTAGGATATTAAAAATAACATTTGTTAGAAAGTGATTTGTTTTCGAATACGACTTAATGATTGAGGTTCTATACCTAAAAATGATGCAATATTTTCAATGGAAACATTTAATGCTAAATTTGGGGTTTCTTTTATGAATTTTAAATATCGTTCTTTAGCAGAAAGAATTTGAAAATCTCGAACTCTTTCCATTTTACAATTTAAATGTTCATTAGTTATACTTTCAATTATTGTATTCCATTTAGTTGAATAATTTCTTAAAAGATCTAAATCTGGTTTGGATATTTTTAGAATTTTACAATTGGTAACAGTTTCAAAATAATCAGGCGAAGGTGTTTCATTCATAAAACTCTCGATAGAGGTAAAAAAATTATGTTCATCAACAAGGTGTTCTATGATTATTTTTCCATTAATATTTTGGTAACCTTTTACAATTCCATTACTTAAAAAATAAATATACCTTTCTGTTTTTCCAGCCATTAAAAGGTTGGTTTGTGCTCCAATTTCTTCAACAAGAAAATGGTTTTCAATCAAATTTATTTCTTCTTGAGTTAAAGGAATTCTCGATTTTAAATGTTTTACTAGGTTTTTCATTAGTTTGTAAAATGGCTTACAACGTTGTTGTATAAGCTTTGTTGCGTGGTTCAAGCAATTAATTTAGTAAAATAATTACCGACCAAGAAAGTCCGCGAGTACTTTCGTAAGTAGGTTATAACTAGCAATAAATTACATATGGTGTTACCATACGTACTTTTTCATAATGTTCCTCCATCAGGCCAATTTTTCCAATGATTATTTGGCTTTTTTGTTGGTTTATAAAATTCCGTTTTTCCAGTTTCTAAAACTTTCGCTATTTGCTTAAAAGTTTCGTTTTTGCTCGGAAGTTCAGAATCAGCACAGTCAGGATGATTCCATTCAGTCAGCTCCATAATTTTCGGCAAATTCGCTGGAATTCGTTCTCGTATTTCCTTTTCGGTAGCAACAAAATCATTATTATATTCTGGCTCTAAACCTCTCAAAAATTCCCACACGAAAATTTTATCCTCTTCTTCTAATTCAATTCCTTTATTTAGATAAAATTCCCGTTTATGGATAATCTCAATACTTTTACCTCTCAATTTAATAGATTTTGCCTTTGGATTTAGACTTTCTTCATATTCCTCGTCAAAGGTTGGGAAGTCCGAACTATTATCTGTTAAGTAAATAAAATTTGCATTATCAGTTCCTGGTTTTGTGTCAATACAATTTCCAAATACGTGCAAACAATTACTAATCCCATTATGTCCTCCACCACGATAATTAAATCCGATTACTTCTATTATCAATGCCCAACTTTTTTCATCACGATATGCACTCAATTTAGAATGAATAGGATATACATATCCATTGTCAAGCATTGGAAAAGTATAATCTTCAGCACACTTGTCAAGTTGTTTTAAAATATCCTTGGCTGAATATTCCTGTTTTTTGTTAAATCCGAAAATGTTCATTCGTATGTATGGTAACGTTGATGTATAAGGATAGTTGCGGGTTTGTATGCGAGGATTTTCCGAAGGAAAATCAGACGTTACAAACACGCAACGACCTTTGTTTTAGCACTAAACCGAAATTATTTTTATAGTGTGTTGTGTGTAGTGCTTTTCTACTACCATATTTTCCAAAATGGTTTTTTACTCTTATCCTCAATATTTTCTTTTTCTGGTTTATGGTACTTTTCGATAATCTCAAATACTCGTCCATAATTGTAATCGATATTGTCAACTGTTTTTTTCCAATTGATATTTAAGATTTCAATTCGTGTGTCGATTGAACCACTCCAATTAGTCTTAAATCCATTATCAGTTAAAACATTAACAATTTTTTCGGCAACTTCTTTCGCAAGTTTATCATCACGATTATAACTGTCAAAACCTATAAAAAGCATCTTTTCTTCTGCAATTGCTCTTTCTAAATCCTGCGTATGATAATAGCAATATCCTTTAGCGCTAATTCCGATTTCTTTCAGTTCGGCAATAATTTCAGAACAATCTTCTTCTCCGTCACTTTTCGTATAGCCAGCTCTGTGAAGAGAAACTATTTTATTTTTATTCAGTTCATCAAAGGATTTTACCAATCTATCAAAATCGGTTGGTCTTTCCCATTTTAGACTTTCCGCTTGATGTTTTTTTAATCTGATGTCGATTTCTTGCTTTAACCATTTTTCATCGAAATCACTTTCGTCATAAAACATTTCACTTATACTTTCAAGTAAATCATCTCCATTTTCAAACCCAAAAAGTATATCCTTTTCAAGCTGTTCAATTGCTTCGTCTTTGATTTCTTGTTTCATATTTTATCGTAGTTCGTCGTTTTTTTGCATTACACACAACTTGTTTATATACGGAACTTTTGTCCCATTTAGTTCCTAATTTGGCAGGATATGCCGAAGTTTACTGTCTTTATATCCTACTTAATTTTTATAAAAATAGTGGATTAAAACATATCATCGATAAGATTTTCAATTTTTTTAAAACTAGTTGCAAAAATTAAAGAGTTTCTTTGATTTTTATTACTGCGATTGTGAGGCACGAATTATTTTTTTTAAAACCTGTTTCAATTAACAGATTGCCACGTCGTATCCTCCTCGCAATGACAACTGCATTTTTAATTTCGAGGCACGAAGCAATGTGTTAGTCAATTAAATCAATTTTAGGGGTGTTTTTATAGGGTGATTGAGCATGCTTTAAAACATTCTCTAAAAACAAAAAAACCTAAAAATATCGATCTTGCTGTAGTAAATCGATAAAAAAGAAAAGACTAGAAATTATTTCTAGTCTTTTTTATGTATTCTGGTCAAAATTACGCATTTAACTCGTCCATAATTTCTGCGAATAATTGATAGGATTTTATGTTATCAACAATATCATAAATAGTGACCTTGACAAAATATAACATATTAATTCTATTCTTTTTAATGCTAAGACAAACTTTTTAGAACCTCAAGGATCTGATCTGGCTCTGAGCGTGTTCTATAATCAACGTTTACATAGCTCCATTTCACGATTCCATCACTTCCTAAAACAAACGTAGCTGGAATGGGTAGAATGTTTCCATTTCCGTTATTGATTTTTATCAAATCTAGGTTGCGATCTACGCGCATATGTGCTATCAAAAATTCTGGAACTTCCCAGGCAACTCCATATTGTGAAGCTACTTTTGCATCTTGGTCAGACAAAACAGTAAACTCCATTTTATGAATTTCATTTTCGGATAAGGATCCATCAGGTACTTCTGGACTGATAGCAATGAGTGTTGCACCCAATGCATGAATCTCGTTTAATTTGGCTTGCAAAGCTCTCAATTGTAAGTTGCAATAAGGACACCAACTCCCTCTATAAAATGTAAGTACAACAGGCCCTTTTTCTAAAACTTTAGATAAGGATATCAATTTTCCTTGTGCGTTTGGCAGCTCGAAATGAGGTGCTTTTTCATCGATTTTAAGAGCATTTTTTCCTTCTTGAAATTCTTTTGCTTTCAAAATAATAGCATCAACACCCTTCATAAAATCAGGATTGTTTTTTCGTCCCATGGCTATTTTAGCATCCGTTTGTTCTTTTAATGTGTTCATAAGCTTCGTTTATTGTTTGAATACTTATTGGGTATGTTTTCGTAAATAATTTTAATAGTATGTTACATACATCTTACTAAAGTGCATATTTAGTAAAATAGTATCTAAAACAAACCTATAATAAAGTATTAAATCAGTACACAATAACTTTAAATAAAAACAATAAGAAACTTAATTCATTTTAATTTTTTATATTTGCAGATAATGATGAAACAAGGATTCCATAAAATAATGTCTTTTGTAATGGCTTTTGTAGTGTTATGCTCTACAATGTCATATACAATCAATATGCATTATTGTGGCGATACTTTGGTAGAAACTGCGCTGTTTCAAAAAGCAGAGGGTTGTGGCATGGAAATGCAAAATCCATCTTCTGAAGGTTGTGCAATCATTAAAAAGAACTGTTGCAATGATGAACAATTTTTGGTGGATGGTCAAGATGAATTAAAACTTCAAGCGGAGTCCATTACATTCCAACAACAAGTATTTGTTGCCTCATTTGTGTACTCATATAGCAACCTTTTTGAAGGTTTAGAGTCAACTGTTCCTGCATACGAAGCCTACAAATCACCACTCGTCAGCAAGCAAATCTTCAAGCTTGACCAGACGTATTTAATTTAATTTTTAAACAATAGACTATCATATCCTAATAACTGCAATGTTATGAGGATAAATTGTTGTATTCGGTGTTTTTTCAACATCAATTTTAATTGTTTAAATTTCAAAACTAATGCTAAATAAAAGCATCAAATTTCTAATAGAGAATAAACTCGTAGCAGTACTCCTACTCGTCCTTTTTGTAGGTTGGGGAACCGTAAATGCTCCTTTTGACTGGAAAATTCCATTTTTACCAAGTAATCCAGTGGCTGTAGACGCCATTCCAGATATTGGCGAAAATCAGCAAATCGTATTTACTAAATGGGAAGGTCGATCACCACAAGATATTGAAGACCAAATTACCTATCCTTTAACCACTTCCCTATTGGGGATTCCTGGGGTGAAAACAATCAGAAGTTCTTCTATGTTTGGTTTTTCCAGTATCTACATCATTTTTGAGGAAGATATTGAGTTTTACTGGAGCAGAAGTCGAATTTTAGAAAAACTAAATTCATTACCAAGTAATTTATTACCAGAAGGGATAAACCCTGCTTTGGGGCCAGATGCAACAGGTTTAGGACAAATATTTTGGTATACACTAGAAGGACGTGATCAAAAAGGAAATGTTACTGGTGGTTGGGATTTACAGGAACTGCGAAGCATACAAGATTACTATGTAAAATACGGATTATCATCTGCTAGTGGCGTTTCTGAAGTGGCTTCCATTGGTGGGTATGTGCAAGAGTATCAAGTGGATGTGAATCCAGATTTAATGAGACAATATAATATTGGTTTAAATCAAGTTGTAAAAGCCGTTAAAAGTAGCAATCAAGATATTGGAGCACAGACGTTAGAAATTAATCAAGCTGAATATTTAGTACGTGGTTTAGGCTATATAAAATCCATTGAAGATATTGAAAATGCTGTGGTTACTTCAGAAGATTTTACCGCCATTAAAATAAAAGATATTGGTAAGGTTTCTTTAGGGCCAGCAACAAGAAGAGGCATCTTAGATAAAGAAGGTGCAGAAGTAGTTGGTGGTGTTGTAGTGGCAAGATATGGGGCAAATCCTATGGAAGTTATTACAAACGTAAAAACTCAAATTGAAGAATTAAAAGGAGGTTTACCTTCTAAAGTTTTAGCAGACGGACGAACATCACAAGTAACAATTGTTCCTTTTTATGATAGAACAGAATTAATTGAAGAAACTTTAGACACCCTAAATGAAGCGTTAACATTAGAAATTCTGATTACCATTTTGGTTATTATTGTCATGGTTTTTAATCTTCGTGCTTCCATTTTAATTTCTGGTTTATTACCAGTTGCAGTATTGATGGTTTTTGTAACGATGAAAATCTTTCATGTTGATGCGAATATTGTAGCACTTTCAGGTATTGCAATTGCCATAGGAACCATGGTTGATGTTGGCGTCATTCTCGCCGAAAATATGATTCGTCATTTAGATGATGAAAAATTACAAAGCAATGAAGAGGGTACAAAATATACGACAGATCAAATAATTTACAATGCAACTGCAGAAGTTTCTGGAGCCATATTAACAGCCGTTTTAACAACGATTATTAGTTTTGTGCCTGTATTTACAATGATTGGTGCAGAAGGTAAATTGTTTAGACCTTTAGCGTTTACTAAAACAATGGCATTATCTGCATCTTTAGTGATTGCTTTGTTTTTAATTCCGCCATTTGCAGCTTATTTATTTAGAAAAACAACCCTTAAAAAATCTTTTAGTTATTTCATAAACATCGCTTTAATAGTTGCTGGAATTGTAATTATAATCAGTGGGTTTTGGTTAGGAAGTATTCTAATTGCTTTTGGAGTGGTGTCATTTTGGTTTTTATATTTTAAGAAGTCTAAAATTAACTTTACACTTTTCACGTATCATTTTTCACTTTCAAAAAACCTTGTAAATATCATTATTTCTTGTACCGCTATTATATTCTTACTTGCTGAATATTGGCGTCCTTTAGGTTTTGACAGAAGTATTTCTATCAACTTGATTTTTGTAGCCATTATTTGTTTCGGAATTTTAGGAATATTCTCGGTTTTAAAAAACTATTATCAACAAATTCTACAATGGGCATTAGCAAATAAACTGTTGTTTTTAACGATACCAACATCCGTTCTTGTATTTGGATTTTGGATATTTTCTAACACAGGGAAAGAATTTATGCCCTCTTTAAATGAAGGTTCTTTTTTATTGATGCCAACCTCCATGCCACATGCTGGTGTTGAAGAAAATAAACGTGTTTTACAGCAATTAGATATGGCAGTAGCCACCATTCCAGAAATTGAAACTGTTGTTGGAAAAGCTGGTAGAACCGAATCTGCTTTAGATCCTGCACCTTTATCGATGTATGAAAACATGATTCAGTATACCTCTGAATATATGCGTAATGCCGAAGGAAAAAGACAGCGTTATAAAGTAAATAATGAAGGCGCTTTTGAACTAAAAACTGGAAAATTTATTAAAAACCCTAATAATTCAGAAAACGCAAATTTCACGAAACTTAAACATGCTGAACTTATTGAAGATAATGATGGTGAATTTTATCGTAACTGGCGACCAGAAATAAATAGTCCAGATGATATTTGGACTGAAATTGTAAAAGTAACCAAACTACCAGGTGTTACTTCTGCTCCAAAATTACAACCCATAGAAACAAGATTGGTCATGTTACAAACAGGTATGCGTGCACCCATGGGAATAAAAGTAAAAGGGCAAGATTTAAAACAAATTGAAGCTTTTGGACTGCAATTAGAAAACTTTTTAAAACAAGCAGAAGGTGTGAAAGTTGAAGCTGTTTTTGCGGATAGAATTGTTGGTAAGCCTTATTTATTAATAGACATTGATAGAGAAAAAATTGCACGTTATGGAATTTCTATCGAAGATGTACAAAATGTTTTAAAAGTTGCCCTTGGTGGAATGCAATTGACCCAAACTGTGGAAGGAAGAGAACGTTATGGAATTCGAGTGCGATATCCAAGAGAATTGCGTAACAACCCTGAATCTATAAAAGATATTTATATTCCTGTTGAAAAAGGCAATCCTGTTCCTTTAAGTGAATTAGCAACCATTAGATACGAACAAGGACCACAAGTAATTAAAAGTGAAGACACTTTTTTAGTAGGCTATGTTTTGTTTGATAAAATAGATGGTTTTGCAGAAGTGGATGTGGTAGAAAATGCACAGGCTTTATTTCAACAAAAAATAGATTCTGGAGAATTAACTGTACCAAAAGGCATCAGCTATAAATTTACAGGAACCTATGAAAACCAATTACGTGCAGAAAAAACATTGGCTGTTATAGTGCCATTAGCATTGGCCATTATTTTCTTGATTTTATATTTTCAGTTTAAATCGGCTTCTACATCATTGATGGTTTTTACAGCCATAACAATTGCTTTTGCTGGCGGATTTATTATGATTTGGTTGTATGGGCAAGATTGGTTTTTCAATTTTGGGTTCTTTGGTGAGAATATGCGAGATCTCTTCAATATGAAAACCATCAATTTAAGTGTGGCTGTTTGGGTTGGTTTTATCGCATTGTTTGGTATTGCTACAGATGATGGTGTAGTAATGGCAACGTATTTAACACAAACTTTTGAACGTGAAAAACCTGCTGATAAAAAGAGCATTCGAGCTGCTGCTTTAGAAGCTGCAGAAAAAAGAATTCGTCCGTGTTTAATGACCACTGTAACCACAATTTTAGCCTTGTTACCTGTTTTAACATCCACAGGAAAAGGAAGCGATATTATGATTCCAATGGCAATCCCAATTTTTGGAGGAATGGTCATAGACATTACGTCTTACTTTCTTTTACCTGTTTTATATAGTTGGAGAGAAGAGATGAAGTTGAAAAAATTAGAGAAAAAAGATGATAGAAAAGAGAATCAAGAACCAAGACAAATCGCTAATTAATATGAAAAATATAAATAAAAATTTTCAGATAATATTTACGCTTTGTACTCTTTTATTTGTTGTTAATATTCAAAGTCAAGAACTAGAAGCCTACATCAATAAAGCTTTTGACAATAATCCTGCAATTCAAAAATTTGAATTGCAGTACAGCATTGCTTCAGAAAAAGTAAACGAAGTAAACACGCTACCAAATACCGAATTTGCTGTTGGTTATTTTGTTAGCGAGCCAGAAACCAGAACAGGTGCGCAAAACTTTAAGGTGTCTATAAAACAAATGTTGCCATGGTTTGGCACAATTACATCAAGAGAAAACTATATATCTTCTATGGCAGATGCTACCTATGAAGATATTGTGATTGCTAAGCGTAAACTCGTTACATCCGTTTCACAGTCCTATTACAATTTATATGCAAATACCGCAAAACAAAAAGTTTTAGAAGAAAATATAAAGCTTCTTGAAACTTATGAAACTTTAGCCTTAACATCTGTTGAAGTTGGCAAAGCTTCTGCAGTAGATGTTTTACGATTACAAATGAGACAAAATGAAATGCAACAACTAAAAGATGTTTTAGAGCAACAATTTTTAGCTGAGCAAACTAATTTTAACAAGCTCTTAAATCGTGACAAAGCAATTAAAGTAACTACGATTGATGTTTTGAATTTTCCTTCTGAAAACTTTGATAGTACTATTGATAATTTATCAGTACATCCAGAATTATTAAAGTATGATAAATTGTATCAATCTATAGAAAAATCAGAATTATTAAATCAGAAAGAAAGTGCTCCTATGATTGGTTTTGGTTTAGATTATATAAATGTTGCAAAACGTCCTAATATGGATTTTAGCGATAATGGTAAAGATATTTTGATGCCAATGGTAACGATTTCGATCCCTATTTTTAATACATCTTACAAGTCAAAAACGAAGCAAAATAGTTTACAGCAGCAAGAAATTTTAGCACAAAAACAAGAACGATTCAATACTTTGGAAACACTTTTAGACAAAGCAATAAACGAACGTATTTCTGCAAGAATAAGTTATAAAACACAAACAAAGAACTTAAAACAAGCCAATGATGCAGAGGAGATTTTAATTAAAAGCTACGAAACTGGCACAATTAATTTTAATGATGTTTTAGACATTCAAGAGTTGCAGTTTAAATTTCAAATCAATCAAATTGAATCTATAAAGACGTACTATGTGCAAACCACTATTATAAATTATCTAACAAACTAAAGATGAAAAAAGATTTTTATATAAAAAATATGGTTTGTAATCGATGCATAAAAGTGCTGAAAGATGAACTGGAAAAAAACAATATCGAATTGTTAAAAATCGAATTAGGGTATTTGCAATTAAATATTACGAATGATGATGAAATTGAAACACTAAAAGAAATAGTGGAAAGTAATGGATTCTTGTTGATAACATCTGCAGAAGAAAAATTAACAGAAAAAGTAAAAACAATTTTAATAGAAAAACTGCAACAACTTCCTTTGAATTTATCGACAAATTTATCTTCTTATTTAGCGGAACATTTAGGTTTTGAATATTCTAAAATCAGCAAGATATTTTCTGTAACAGAGGGTGAAACTATTGAAAAATATTTTATCAAATTAAAAATAGAAAAAGTAAAAGAGTTGATACAAGCAAAGCAAAATAATTTTACTGAAATGGCACAATTACTTGATTATAGTCATATCAACCATTTAAGTGGACAGTTTAAAAGTGAAACTGGCATGAGTTTATCGCAATATAAATTACAGCAAGAAAATTATAGAAAACCTTTAGACCAAATTATATAGATATGAACCATAATTATAATACAATACCTTATTGTACTTTAGTAACTTTGATTACTTATAAAATGAATAATAAAATGAAAACTAAAATAATTTCAATTTTTCTTATTGCTTTAACTACTATAGTTTTTGCACAAGAGAAACAAGTAACAGAAGGAAATATAAATAATCTTCCTGTAAGAGAACATACGATTACCTTGCGTGAAGCAACTGTAAATAAAGCAGGAAAAGATGTTATGGGAATGACGGTTAACGGAACAATTCCTGGACCAACTTTAGCATTTACAGAAGGAGAATATGCAGTTATTTATGTAAAAAATGAAATGAGTGTAGAAACCTCTGTGCATTGGCACGGACTTTTATTGCCAAATTTTTATGATGGTGTTCCATACTTAAATACACCACCTATAGAACCTGGGCATACACAGAAATACGAATTCCCAATAAAACAATCTGGTACCTATTGGTACCATTCTCATACAATGTTGCAAGAACAAAGTGGTGTTTATGGTTCCATTGTTATTCAACCTAAAGAAAAAGTGTTAGAATATGATAAAGAATTGGTGTTAATGCTATCTGATTGGACAAATGAAAAACCAATGAGCGTGCTTCGAAATTTAAAACGAGGTAATGAATGGTATGGTATTAAAAAAGGTACAGCTACACCGCTAAATAAAGTCATAGCTCGTGGCGCATTTGGTGCACAGCTTAATTTTTGGAGACAACGTATGCAAGGAGCAGATATAGCAGATTTATATTACCCAGCATTTTTAATTAATGGTGAAGAAAGCATTGAGTACCCAGAATTTAAACCGGGCGAAAAAGTAAGATTACGAATTATTGATGGTGGTGCTTCAACTTCTTTTTGGATGACTTTTGGTGGTGAAACACCTGTATTGGTTTCTTCAGATGGATTAGATGTTGTACCTGTTAAAAAAAATAAAACTTTTATAGGTATAGCAGAAGCTTATGATTTTATAGTAACTATTCCAGAAGAAGGAAAAATAGAATTCAGAATTACAGCACAAGATGGTTCTGGAACAGCATCCGCATTTTTGGGTACTGGTAAAGTTTTAAAAGCACAAGAAATTCCGAAGCCAGACAAAATTGGAATGATGATGAAAATGGCTAAAATGGATATGAAAATGGGAGCGCACGCCTTAAAGTATCGTCCAAATAAAGATGAACGATTTAAAATGAAAGATGAATATGGTATGCAGATGGATAAAATGAAAGGAATGAATATGAAGAAAGATAAGACTATGCCTGAAATGAAAATGGAGATGCCTAAAGATGCTATGCCAATGGATCATTCAAAGATCTCTGGGATGGATATGAACAAACCAAAAGATACTATAGCAATGAGTAAAATGAACCATTCTAATATGACAGGAATGGGTATGAAAAAAGAGAATACTATGCCAGCAATGAAAATGGAAGGAATGGATTTATTTGCTGAATATAATTACGATTATTTGAAGTCGCCAGAGAAAACCAACTACGATAAAAATGTTCCTGTAAAAGAAGTTCTATTGAACCTTACAGGAAATATGAATCGTTATATCTGGAGTATGAATGGTGTTCCGTTATCTGAAGCTGATAATATCAAAATAAATAATAAAGAGGTAACAAGAATTACGTTCAATAACCTTACAATGATGCACCATCCAATGCATTTACACGGTCACTTTTTTAGAGTATTGAATGAAAATGGAGACTATTCACCATTAAAGCATACGGTAAATGTGCCACCAATGCAAAAAGTAACTTTAGAGTTTTATGGAAATAATGGCGATGAAGCTGGCGACTGGTTTTTCCACTGCCATATTCTTTACCATATGATGGGTGGTATGGCAAGAGTAATGTCTTATGACACACCAAGAGACCCACGAATGGATGAATTTCCTGCTTCAAAAATTATCGCAGAAACAGATAAATGGTATTCTTGGGGATTGGCAGATATTGCTTCAAATAACACAGCAATTAATTTAACAACTTCTAATTTAAGAAATCAATTTAATGCATCTTTCGAATACGGATGGAACAAAAATTTGGAAGGAGAATTTACTTATGAACGCTATCTACACGATTATTTAAGAGTATTTGGTGGGGTAAATATAGAAAATGAAACACGTGGTAGTTTAGATAAATTAAATACTACAGCAGTTATTGGTCTTCGTTATTTAACGCCTTACTTATTCAATTTAGATGTTCGAGTAGATAATAAATTAAGACCAAGAATTGGATTAGGAAGAAGTATAATGATTTTTCCTAAACTGTCTGTTTTCGGTTATTATGAATATCAAATAGATTTAGGTTTTGTTGACACTTTACCAACAAATAAAGATTTCACTTCAGAAACAGTTTGGAGCGCAGGAGCAGAATATATGCTATCAAGAAATTTCTCTTTAATGGCGAGTTACGACAATCGTTTTGGCGGTGGTGGTGGATTATCAGTAAGATTTTAAGAATGAATAGTAGTAAATCAAATATAAATTTAAAAACAAATAAAATGAAAAATTTAAAAATTAATATAGTAGCAATACTATTGTTAGCGGTTTCTTTTACCAATGCACAGAATAAAGAAAAAATGAACCACGGAGATATGAAAATGGATCACAGTAAAATGAAAATGCAAGACGCAAAAGCTGAAGCAATTTTAACCGCTTATTTCAATTTAAAAGATGCTTTAGTTGCAGATGATGAATCAAAAGCAAAAGAATTGGGTGCTTCCTTAGAAAAAAGTTTAAGCAATTTTGATGTTTCTAAATATACTGATGCTCAAAAATTAGAATTAAAAGATATTATTATTGATGCTAAAGAACACGCAGAGCATATTTCAAAAAGCCCAATAGCACATCAAAGAGAACACTTTAAGGTTTTAAGTAAAGACATTATAGATATGGTTGCTATAACTAGTGCTTCTAATAAATTATATGAGCAATATTGCCCAATGTATGAAAAAGGAAGTGCTTGGTTAAGTATGAATAAAGAAGTGCGTAACCCTTATTATGGTAGTAAAATGCTTAAATGCGGAAAAGTACAAAGAGAAATTAACTAAATGAAAACAGTTAAAATCATATTGTTAATTTTATTGGTCGCTTTTGTGGGAATACAATTTATTTCCACAGAACGCAACCAAAGTGATATTGTACAAGTAACCGATTTTATGTTGGTAAATAATGTGCCAAATAATATAAAAAACAATTTGCAAGTATCTTGTTATGATTGCCATAGCAACAACACTAAATACCCTTGGTATAATAAAATACAACCAGTTGCTTGGTTTTTAGAAGAACATATTAAAGATGGTAAAAAAGAATTAAATTTTAATGAATGGGAATCATTATCAAATCGAAGAAAAGCCAGCAAATTACGATCAATTATTAAACAAATAGAAAGCGGAGAAATGCCATTAAATTCTTACACGTTAATTCATAAAGATGCAAAGCTCTCAAGCGAAGAAACGAATGAAATAATCAATTTTATCGCCCAATTAAAAGATAGTTTATAAAAATAATAAGTTAGTAAAAGATACTTGAATTTGAGAGAAAGTCTTATTTTTTTTGGTTGATTGGATATGGTCTAACTCTCATTTTTGGGTATTATTTTAATAAGATATTAAAATGAAAGAATGTTGTAAAAACGGTTTTCAAGACACAGAAAATAAGTCTAATATAAAAAAATGGTTCAATTATATAGTATATATAATATTATTTTTAATAGTTGGTGGTGCATTTGTACTTCAATTATTTAGTTAATAAATAAGTTAAAATGCCTAAAGAAAACACTGTAGAAAAATCTAAAAGTACAGACTTTTATAAACAGCTATTTAAAAAAGTAATACTTACTACCAGTATAGTTATTGCTTCATCTTTAAGTTATACTGTATGGATTGTTGTAGATTCTGACAGTATATTTCTACCTTTTTTAATTGTTAGTTTGGCATTTTTTAAAACCATTTTTATTGTAAAGCTAACTTTTACACAATTAAGCAAGCTAATAGGAGAAAGTCATCAATTGGCCCACGTTCTTACTTTATTTGGAATCTTAATCATTTTAATTGTGTTATCCTTTTCAGCAGATTATCAGGCATTATACATATTAAATTCAGGAAGTTTTAAATTTGACACGATTCCCAATCACTCGTTTTTCTTACAATTTATTGAGTTTTTGTATTTCAGTTTTATCACTTTTTCTTCTGTAGGATATGGAGATATTGTACCCATTTCTATAGCAGGAAAACTAATTGTTATTTTAGAAGTTGTTTTAAGCTTTTTCGTTTTAGTTTTTGGTATTGCAAACATTAATAGAATTCACGTAAATAAATAATCATTTTTAAAACTCAAATTATGAAAGTACTTAAATTTATGACGCTATTAAGTGTTTTTCTTTTAACAGTTAATCTTACGAATGCACAAGACACATCGTACGCTAAAGACAAAAAAGAAGTAAAAGCTGTCATGAAAGCTTATAAAGATGCAATACAAAATTTAACAACTGAAGGCACTTTTGAACTCTTTACGCCAGATGCTATTATATTTGAGCAAGGAAAATTAGAAGGTACTTACAAAGAATACATATCTCATCATTTGGGGCCAGAATTAGGACATTTTAAAAGTTTTACTTTTTCTGATTACGAGATTCAGGCAACTGTAAATTCGCCCTATGCTTACACAACTGAAAATTATATCTACACAATAGTTTTAAAAGCTAATAAAACCAAAGGAACAAAAGAACGAACCATTAAAAGTAAGGGAGTAGCTACATCAATATTGCAAAAAATTGAAGGAAAATGGAAGATAATTCATTCTCATACCTCATTTAAAAAACTAAAAATCTAATTGATTATGAAAAACATTTTAGTTCCAACAGACTTTTCAATAATTTGTGATAAAGCAGCTCATTTAGCAATTGAAATTGCCACACTTTTTGATGCTGAAATTCATTTTTTACATCAAATACATACACCAGTAGATTGGGTAAAATTAAGCAAAACAGACGAACCTAAATATCCTGACACTCAAAAAGCGATTGGCATTGCTAAAAGCAAGTTAAGAAGTCTTGATAAAGATGCAGAAAACAGAGGTTTAAAATCCAGGACTTTCTTGGAATACATTTCAGATGTAAAAGCAATTTCTGAACATTCACACAATTTTCATCACGACTTTATAATAACAGGTAGTAAAGGCACACAAGAAGATTTTTCAAAACAATTTTTAGGGAGTAATACTCAAAAAATTATTAGAGATATCCACGTCCCTATTTTAGTTGTTAAAGAAGATACTGCACTATTTCCTTTTAAAAATATTATTTTTGTTTCTGATTTTAAGGAAGATATGTCTAATGCTTTTAAACAAGTTGTTCAAATAGCAGAGAAATGTAATTCAAAAATTCACTTATTAAATATCAATACAAGTAAAGATTTTAATAATATTAAAAACTGCATAGCGCCAATCAGAGAATTTTTAACAAACTTTCCAACGTTAAAAAATTATGAAATGCACGTTTATAATGAATCTACCATTTTAAAAGGTATCGAAACTTTTCAAAAAGAGAATGAAGTAGATTTAGTAGCAATGTACACCCATAATAGAAGTGGTTTATCTAATATATTCTCTAAAAGTATTGCAGAAAACATTACAAATAATTCGAAAAAACCAGTGATGACAATTCATTTATAACTAAATTAAAATTATGAAAAGCTACGACACTCTTTCTGAAGCGATAAGTGCTTTACAAGCAAACGGATACACGTACAACTTAAACTTGTGCCCAAAACATATAGAATGTAACTCCTTAAAACTAAAATTACATCCAGAAGATTTTGATGTTGAGGAGATGCATCGATTTGAAGGAATGAGCAGTACCGATGATAACAGCGTTCTTTACGCCATTTCGTCAAAAAACGGAGTTAAAGGATTATTGGTAGATGCTTATGGTGTGTATGCAGAAAACATTTCTGAGGCAATGCGAAAAAAGCTTAAATAAATAAAATGAAAATACTAAAAAAAACAAATCAAAAACTCTCATTATTAGGCTCTGTTTCCTTGGGTACAGGTGTAATGATTGGCGCAGGTATTTTTGTGCTAATGGGTCAAATTGCAGAGTTAGTAGGTGATTTGTTTCCAATTGCATTTATAGCAGGTGCAATTGTAGTTGGTTTTAGTTCGTATTCTTACGTTAAATTTTCAAACGCATATCCTTCTTCTGGTGGTGTCGCAAAATTTTTAACAAAAGCTTTTGGTCCTGGAACAGCTGCAGGATCTTTCTCTCTACTAATGTACATATCAATGGTAGTTGCCCAAAGTTTAGTTGCTGGTACTTTTGGCGCATATACTTTACGTTTATTTCCAGAAGAATATTCGGGATATGCATCCATATTAGGTGTAGCTCTTATTGGACTAGCGTATATCATAAATATTTCTGGGAATAAAATTATTGAAGCAACTGCTACTTTCACAGCAATTATTAAAGTAGCAGGTATTGCATTGTTGGCAATTTCGGGGTTAATAATTTCAGGTTTGCCAACTATAACAGGTAATTATGTAGCAACTAATAGTCAAGCTTTACCTGAAGGATTTGGGTTTGTGGCTGCCTTGGCATTGTCAATTCTTGCTTTTAAAGGGTTTACTACGATTACAAATCAAGGTGGTGATATTAAAAATCCACATAAGAATGTGGGACGCTCCATTATTATTTCTATTGCTGTTTGTACAATTATCTATGTTGTTTTAGCATTGTCGGTTGCTGGTGGATTAAGTATTGAAGAAATTATAGTAGCAAAAGATTATGCTTTAGCAGCAGCAGCAAAACCGCTGTTTGGCGAATGGGGTTCAATTCTAACAATTCTATTGGCTATTGTAGCAACAGTTTCTGGTGTAATTGCCAGCATATATTCTGCTTCCAGAATGTTAGGCATGTTGGGTAATATGAAACAAGTACCTGATATGAACAAAATGAAGAAACTTAAAAATCCCTCGTTAATTTTTACTGTTTCTTTAGCCATACTACTAACTATTTTATTCGATTTAACTCGCATAGCTTCCATTGGTGCTATTTTCTATTTAATTATGGACATTGCTATTCATTGGGGCCTTTTCAGATACCTTAAAAAAGAAGTAAAATTTAATCCAATTATTCCAATAATAGCAATAGTAATGGATATTGTTATTTTATCAGCATTCATTTATTTAAAATATGTTAACGACCCTTTTGTACTTGTAGTAGCAGGTATAGGAATAGCTCTTGTTTTTCTGTTTCAATTTCTTTTCATGAAATCACACACAGATAAAGATGGAAATATGAAAATGGGAATGGAAATGGATGAAGAAGAAATGATGAAAATGTAAAACTTTAAAATTATGAAACACACATATAAAATAACAGGAATGACCTGCAATGGTTGCAGAAGTCATGTAGAAAAAATACTTTCAAAAGTTGAAGGTGTTACTAAAGCATCTGTAGATTTAGAAAAAACTGAAGCAACCATAGAAATGGATGCTCATATTAAATTAGAAATTTTTCAAGAAGCTTTAAAAAATGATGGAGACAGATATAGTATTCTTATTCCAAATAATGATAAAATGAAACATACGTATCACATTCATGGAATGACATGCAATGGTTGTAGAAGTCATGTAGAAAAAACACTTTCAGAAGTAGCTGGTGTTTCAAAAGCAACCGTTGATTTAAAGAAAGCTGAAGCAACTATAGAAATGGAATCTCATATTTCATTAGAAATCTTTCAAGAAGCTTTAAAAAAGGATGGTGGTAGTTATAGTATTCACAAACAAGGAGAAAAGCCCAACACAGCCTTCCCAAAGGGAAGGAGCAAAAAAAACAAAAACCAGAAGAGTGAGAAAAGCCCCCTTGGGGGTTTGGGGGCTTCTTTTTATTGCCCAATGCATTGTGAGGGAGAAAAAACGTATGACAAACCTGGTGATTGTCCAGTCTGTGGTATGGATTTAGTGGAAGAACAAAATTTATCAACTACAAATTCAGAACAATGGACCTGCCCAATGCACCCAGAAGTTGTAAAAGATGAAGCTGGTGATTGCCCGATTTGTGGAATGGATTTAGTGCCAATGGAGGCTGATAGTTCTGCTGAAGAAAAAGCATATAAAAAATTATCTAAAAAGTTTTGGATTGCAGTTGCGTTTACATTGCCAATTTTCTTTATAGCAATGAGTGAAATGCTAATGAATAATCCATTATACGATATTTTAGAGCAGAAGAACTGGAATTGGATTCAGTTTGTATTATCAATTCCTGTAGTATTTTATGCGACTTGGATGTTCTTTGAACGTGCTTATAAAAGTATAAAAACCTGGAATCTAAATATGTTTACACTTATTGGCATTGGTGCTGGTGTAGCTTGGTTATTTAGTGTTTTCGGAATGCTTTTTCCTGATGTTTTTCCAGATCAATTTAAAACAGAATTTGGTGCTGTTCATGTGTATTTTGAAGCTACAACTGTAATTTTAACATTGGTTTTAATGGGGCAATTATTAGAAGCTCGTGCGCACAGTAAAACAAATTCTGCTGTAAAAGAACTTTTAAAATTAGCACCTAATAAAGCAACCAAAATAGTAGATGGCGAAGAAGTTGAAGTTTCTATTGATAAAATAGAACTGAATGATATTCTAAAAGTAAAACCAGGTGATAAAATTCCTGTCGATGGTAAAATAACAGAAGGAGATACAACTGTTGATGAATCTATGATTACTGGAGAACCAATTCCTGTAAACAAATCAGAAGGCGATAAAATAAGTAGTGGAACCATAAATGGGAATCAGTCTTTTTTAATGAAAGCCCAAAAAGTGGGAAGTGATACCTTACTTTCTCAAATTATTCATATGGTAAATGATGCCAGCAGAAGTCGTGCGCCAATTCAAAAATTAGCAGATACCGTTTCTGGTTACTTCGTTCCAATAGTGGTTTTAATTTCAGTGATTACATTTATTGTTTGGGCAATTTGGGGACCAGAACCAGCGTATGTGTATGCATTAGTAAATGCAATTGCAGTTTTAATTATTGCTTGCCCTTGTGCATTAGGTTTGGCAACGCCAATGTCTGTAATGGTTGGTGTTGGTAAAGGTGCTCAAAATGGGGTGCTAATTAAAAATGCAGAAGCTTTAGAAAAATTAGACAAAGTAAATACACTAATCATTGATAAAACAGGAACAATTACGGAAGGAAAACCAACTGTAGAAAAAATAGGTTCTTTCGATGATAATTATACTGAAAATGAGGTTTTAAATTATATCGTTTCTTTAAATTCAAATAGTGAGCATCCTTTAGCAGAAGCTACTGTAAAATATGGAAAAGAACAAAATGCAGAAATTCTAAAATCTAATTCTTTTTCTGCTGTTACTGGTAAAGGTGTTGAAGCCTTTATTAATGATAAAAAAGTAGCATTAGGTAATCCTAAAATGATGGAATATGCAAATGCAAAAATCTCATCAGTAATGAAAGAAAAAGCTTCTTCTTTCCAAAAACAAGGAAAAACAGTTTCTTATTTATCAGTTGCTCAAAACATTGTTGGGTATGTAGTTATTGGTGATAAAATAAAAGAAACAAGTGCTAAAGCCATTAAAGAATTACAAAATATGGGCATTGCAGTTATTATGCTTACAGGAGATAATCATGATACAGCACAAGCAGTTGCAACAGAATTAAATTTGGCTGATTTTAAAGCGAGCATGTTACCTCAAGATAAATTAAAAGAAGTAGAAAAATTACAAGAAAAAGGCAATGTTGTTGCTATGGCTGGAGATGGAATTAATGATGCACCAGCTTTAGCAAAAAGTGATGTTGGTATTGCAATGGGAACTGGAACTGATGTTGCTATAGAAAGTGCGATGATCACTTTGGTAAAAGGCGATTTACACGGTATTGTAAAAGCAAGAAATTTAAGTCATGGTGTGATGAGAAACATTAAACAGAATTTATTTTTTGCACTTATTTACAACACCTTAGGTGTGCCAATTGCTGCAGGTGTTTTATTTCCTTTTTTCGGAATATTATTATCTCCAATGATTGCAGCATTAGCAATGAGTTTTAGCTCGGTTTCTGTAATTGTTAATGCATTAAGGTTAAAAACAATTAAAATATAATTATATGAAAAAATTAGTAATCGTACTTGTATTAATAACAACAATTTTTAGTTGTAAAAATGAAACTAAAAAAACAGATAATAATGAACATAAAAGCCATTCTACAAAATCAGTAAAAGAGAAAATACCAAAAAAGAAAGTATTAAGCCCACATCAATCTACTATGGCAATGATTGGTGATGCTCATATTCATATAGATTATTCTTCTCCTGGTGTTAGAGGAAGAATAATTTTTGGTGGTTTAGTGGGTTATGATAATGTTTGGCAAGCAGGTGCGCATAATGCCACTTGGATAGAAACAAATGAAGATTTACTGATTAATAATGAAGTGCTTCCAAAAGGTAAATATGGTTTTTTCACAATTCCATCTAAAGGAGATTGGACTGTTATGATTAACAAAAATTGGGATCAGCATGGAAAAGATGAATATGATGAAAATGATGATGTGATTCGGTTTAAGGTAACTCCTAAAATTTTAGAAGATATTCAAGAACATCTAGAGTATAAGGTTTCAAAAACCAGCGAAAATTCTGGGACAATAAATATGAAATGGGAAAAAGTAAACGTTGAATTTCCCTTTACAATAAACTAATATGGTTAACAGGAGCACTGCATCAAAAATCCGGAAAACACATCGTTATTTAGGAATCTTTTTAGGTATCCAGTTTTTGATGTGGACGATTAGTGGTTTGTATTTTAGTTGGACAGATATTGATGAAATTCATGGTGATCATTTCAAGAAAGAAGCACCACATCAAACAATATTCAAGAATTTGATTGGTTCGTCTCAACTAGAAAATGAGCAAAGCATAAAATCTTTAGAGTTAATAGAAATTGCCAATCAACCCTATTTTTGGATTAATGAAAGTCAGCTATACAATGCAATTTCAGGTTCCAAAAAGGAAGAAATCACAGAGCAAGAAGCTCTTAAAGTTGCAGAACGTTATATGTTACCTGATTTAAAAGTTGAAAGTATTCATAGAATTGAGACTGTTGGGAAACATCACGAATATCGTGGAAGACCATTACCAGCCTACGAAATTTCATATAAAACGGATGAAAACCTAAAGGCTTATGTCGCAATTAATAATGGTGCTTTTCAGACTATAAGGCATCGAGATTGGCGTTGGTTTGACTTTTTATGGATGACACATACAATGGATTATCAAGGGAGAGATAATTTTAATACAATCGTTTTAAGAGCATTTTCACTATTAGGATTAATTACTGTGTTAAGCGGTTTTACATTATGGTTTATATCCTCACCATCAATTAGAAAATTAAAAAAAAGAAAATAATCATTAATAATAAAAAAGAAAATTATGGAATCAAATCAACACTCAAACAAAGAAAACGGAATGAGCAATTACACAAAATTCTATTTAATGTTAGGTTGCTCTTTTATAGCAATGTACATCACAATGTATTTAAATACGTATGAATTTGACCACGTATATTTTAGCTTAACACGCTTTTATATGGTCTGTTTAGGAATATCTACGATGGCATTAATTATGTGGTTTTTTATGCGAAATATGTATAAAAACAAAAAGAAAAACATTGTTATTTTAATAGGTAGTGTGGTACTTTTTTTAGGTGCTTTGGGGTTAGTACGTGAACAAAAATCTACAGTTGATGATGTTCTTTGGATGAAAGCAATGATACCACATCATTCTATAGCGATATTAACAAGTGAACGTGCAGATATTCAAGATCCAGAAGTTAAAAAATTGGCTGATGATATTATCAAAGCACAACGTAAAGAAATTGAAGAAATGAAAGCCATGATAAAACGTTTAGAAAATGAAAAATAATAAGATTATAATTTATATAGGTCTTCTTTTAGTAGGACTTTTAATGGGGTGGCTTCTATTTGGAAACGCATCAAATAAAGAGGCTGTTCACAATCATGATGCCACTGTTACAACAAATCAAATGTGGACCTGCTCCATGCATCCTCAAATTATGCAACCAGAAGCTGGTGATTGTCCTATTTGTGGCATGGATTTAATTCCTGCAGAAAGTAGTGCAGAAGGTTTAATGGCAGATCAATTTAAGCTGACAGAAAATGCGATGGCATTGGCTAACATTCAAACTTCTACTGTTGGAAATAGTGAAGCAGAAGACAATGCGCTTAAATTATCAGGAAAAATTGTGGAAAATGAAGAAGCAAATACAGTTCAGGTTAGTTATTTTTCTGGAAGAATAGAACGTTTAAATATTAGTTCTACAGGAGAAGAAGTTCGAAAAGGGCAACTATTGGCAACTATTTATTCGCCAGAGTTATTTGCTGCACAACAAGAATTAATTACAGCTTCATCTTTAAAAGAAACACAGCCTGCTTTATATAAAGCTGTTCGTAATAAATTGAAATTATGGAAACTTTCAGAAGCTCAAATCAATCAGATAGTAACATCAGGTAAAGTAAAAGAGAATTTTCCTGTGTATGCTACTATTTCTGGTACAGTTTCAGAAAAATTAGTAGAACAAGGAGCATATATTAAACAAGGACAACCTTTGTTAAAAATAGCAAATTTAAACACACTTTGGGCAAATTTTGATGTGTATGAAAATCAGATTGGTTTATTTAAAAAAGGGCAAGAGATTTTAATTACTACTAATGCTTATACTAATAAGGAATTTAAAGCTAAAGTAGATTTTATAGACCCAATTTTAGATACAAAAACAAGAACTGTAAAATTAAGAGTTGTACTTAATAATAGAAATAATGAATTGAAGCCAGGAATGTTTGTTGAAGGAAAAGTTAAAGGCATCAATGCTAATACTGAAGAAATAGTTACTATTCCAGCTTCCGCAGTTTTATGGACAGGAAAACGCTCTGTTGTGTATTTAAAATCGAATGATAATGAGCCAATTTTTGAAATGCAAGAAGTTATACTAGGCAATAGAATTGGAACGTTTTATGAAGTTTTAAACGGTCTAAAAAATGGCGATGAAATTGTAACCAATGGAACGTTTACTGTAGATGCAGCAGCACAATTACAAGGCAAAAAGTCGATGATGAATAAAAAAGGTGGTAAAACCATGACTGGTCATGAAGGGCATCTTGGGATGGAAAGTACTTCCGAAGAAAGTAAAAAATCAATCAATATAAACGAAAGAATTGAAGTTTCCAGTGACTTTCAGAATCAATTAAAAGCAGTTTTTGATGAGTATATCAAACTAAAAGATGCTTTGGTAAAAGATGATTCAAAAAAAGTAATGGAAGAAGCAAAAGGACTACTGGACAATTTGTCTAAAGTTGATATGAAACTACTAAAAGAGAAAGAAGTTCATAATCATTGGATGTCCGTAGAAAAAGAAATAAAAAATGCAACTACTTCCATTTCAAACACATCAAAATTGAAGGAACAAAGAAATCATTTTAAACATCTATCATCACACTTAGCAAATGCGATTGAAATATTTGGGATTGACGAAAATGTATATCATCAGTTTTGTCCTATGGCTGATAACAATAAAGGAGCTTATTGGTTAAGCAAAGAAGAAAAAGTGATCAATCCTTATTATGGTGAAGCAATGCTAACCTGTGGAGAAATAAAACAAGTCATAAAATAATAACAAGTAAATCAAGTAAATTTTAATCAATGAAAAAAGTAATTTTAAGTGCACTAATTGTAGTTGCTATGGGTTTGACAAGTTGTAAAAACGAAACCAAACAAGAAAAAAGATCAACTACAGAAGTATCGAAAGAATTAGCGATGGCAGACATCACTTTTGGAGTAAGAGGTAACTGTGGAATGTGTAAAACTACGATTGAAAAAGCAGCGAATGGTGTGGAAGGTGTTGCAAAGGCAACTTGGGATGTAGACAAAAAGAAAATTGATGTTTCTTTTGATGATACCAAAACTGATGCTATGACTTTTCATAAAGCTATAGGTGCATCTGGTTATGACACTGAAAAAGTTGCAGGTAGTGGAGAAGCTTATGAAGGCCTTCCTGCGTGTTGTAAATACGACCACGAAATGATGATGAATCAATCTAATGAAAAGAAAGAAGAGGATCATTCAAATCACGATCATTAAAAATCACACAATAAAACCTATTAAAAAAACTATTTTTGATAGGTTTTATTTTTAAACGAGAATTCATATAGTTCGCTTCCCTCCTATAGTTTTACGATGCATTCTATAGATTAGTTACATACATTATTGGCTTAGTAATACATTCTAAAATCCAATAATTTACAAGCTGTATAATATTTTTGATGCAACTCTTCTACAACATCTAACATGTTTTCATCTTCTTTAAAAAGGTTAAAGAATGCTTTATCCAACTGTGAGCTTGTTATTCCATTAAATGGATTGCCATAACCAGAAACAGCTTTTGCACCAGTAATGTCTAAAAAGTATTGTGCTTCTTCTTCGTCCAAATCTAAAGTTTTTGCATTTGAAAAATGTAAAATCTTTCCTTGTAATCTCCCTTCAAAAAGTTCAGCAATTTCTTGTAGACTATAATAATAGTCATTGATACAAATGTTATTGGCTTCACCTGCAATCATAAAATAAATAATTTCATAATCTTTAAAATTATGATCCTCTGAAACCAAGGCCATTAAACTAGCTTCCAAACCCTCTATAGTGTCGCAAGTTTTATAAATACTGGCGATGCCAAATTGCATTGTTAATTGCGCTAAATCTTTTTGTACTTCAGTAATTACCTCTGTTTCTATTTCTACATCATCAACAGCTTCTAAACAGTAAATAAAATAAGATGTATCTATAAATTCTTCTTGGGATGATTGAGGTCTTTTTTGTAACAAATTTCAGATTTTATAAAAGTTATCGTACTTACAAAATTAAGGCATCTTTTTATTTTTTTTCTGTGTTATTCGTTAAAATCATACTAAAATATAGACAAGATTATCAGATGTAAAGGCATTTTCAATGCTTTGTCTTCTTCACTTTGTGTGTAGCGATTCGCTTACAGGTAAGATACTGAACAAGGACACCTATTTTTTAAATATGCAATTCTCAAGAAACAACAACATTTAGATAATACATTCCATAAAACCTTTTTTAGCTAGCAGATATAAATTTGTTGACATCTTCTACTTTTATTGCTGGATTGGCACCTTCACTACCAGCTACTAAAGCCCCAACTGCACACGCAAAATCAAGTGCTTTTTGTGGTGATTCTTTCTCTAATAACTTCGTAATTAAAGAGGCTAAAAAAGAATCTCCAGCACCAACAGTATCTACCACTTTTATGTGATAGCCATGATTATAATAAAATGCATCATGATAGTACAAGATGGCTCCATGTTTCCCTTTTGTAACACAAATAGAGGCTGTATGAGTAGCTTCTGCAATAAATTGAATATTTTCTTCTAAGGAAGTAGATTTAAAATTTAAGTCTTTCGCGATTTCAAAGATTTCATCATCATTAAATTTAATGAAATTTGCTTGGTTCATTAAATAACTTAAAATTTCAATGGTATAATAAGGAGGCCTAAGGTTGACATCAAATATTTTATAATTGGCTATTTTTAAAAGCTCATAGAGCGTATTTCTGGACACCTCGTTTCTAGCCACTAAACTTCCAAAAACAAAAGCATCTGCTTCTTTTGTGATGTTTTTGGCTTTTTCTGTAAGTTGAATTTGATCCCAAGCTCTAGGAAACTTAATATCATAAGATGCAGAACCTTTTGAATTTAAGCTTACTTTTACGTTGCCTGTTTTCAGTTGTTCATCAACTTGTAAACCTTCACAATTAAGGTTGTTTTTTTGAATAAAGTCAACAATCTTATTTCCTTTTTTATCGGCACCAACACTGCTAATAATAGCAATAGCATTGCCAAAAGACTGTAATCTTACAGCAACGTTTAAAGGAGCTCCTCCTATTTTTTTGTGCGTTGGAAACACGTCCAAAAGCACTTCGCCAAAACATGTAATATGTGCCATCTAAATTTTATTTAAAACTGTACTATTGATATCTTTCACGGATTTCTCGATCCCATTTGTAACAATATTTTGATACGCTTTGGAATAGGCATCAACAAATGTTTTAGAGCTTTTAAGATCTCCAAATATGGCTGTTATTTCTAAAAAAAGTACTGGATTATTTCTAGCTAAAATTGCTTTTTCAGTCAACACAATTTCCATAGCATCTTTGATCATTAATTGTGCTCCATGTTCATTAACACCCACACTATAAATCGCAAAAGCAGCAATGATAAAAGCAGCATGTTGTATGGTTCTATGGTTTGCTAATTGTGCATAAACCGTAGGTAAAATAAAAATCGGAATTTTAGCTGAACTCTCAGAACAAATTCTTTCAATTTGATCTTTTATATACACATTTCCAAATCTTTGGATTAATGAGAACTTGTAATTTTTTAAGTTTACCCCTTCTAAATCTCCTAAAGTGGGTGTTACTTCATTCCCCATATAAATTCTCAAAAAAGAACTGATATCAGCATCATTGGCAGCTTCATCAATAGTTGAATAGCCATATAAGGCCCCTAAAATCCCCAAGACAGAATGACCTGCATTCAATAAACTTAGCTTCATTTTTTCATAAGGAACAACGTCTTTCACAAACTGTGCTCCAACAGTTTCCCAATTTGGTCTTCCTGCTACAAAATTATCTTCGATTACCCATTGTTTAAAAGGTTCACAAACAACTGGCCAGCCATCATCAATTCCTGAAGTTTCTTTTAGTTTTTCGATATCTAAAGGAGAGGTTGCAGGCGTAATTCTATCAACCATAGCATTCGGAAAGGATACATGTTCATCAATCCAAGAAACTAATGTTGGTGCTGCTACTTGTACATAACTCAACAACATTTTTTCTGTCATGTGTCCATTTCCTTGTATATTATCACAAGATTGAATGGTTACACCTTTTAATCCATTTTCCTTTCGCAATTGTAAGGCTTGAGTCAAATAGCCAAAGATAGTTTTTGGAGCATTTGGAGTCGCTAAATCATGCTGAATTAAAGGGTTCTCAAAATTGAATTCTCCTGTGGCTTCATTATAATTATAGCCACCTTCTGTAATAGTTAAACTGATGATTTTAACCTCTGGACTCGCCATTTTTTCAATGACTTTTAAAGGATTTTCTGGTGCAAATAATACTTCTACAATAGAACCGATTATTTGTTTTGTGAACGAACCATCTAATTCCTTTATAATTAAAGTATATAAACTATTTTGATCTTGTAAAGTGTTGTAAATTTTAGTGTCAAAATCTAACAAAGCAACCCCACAAATTCCCCATTCAGATTGTGATTTGTCATGTAATAATTGGTCTGTATAAAAGGCTTCATGAGCTCTATGAAATCCACCAATTCCAACATGTACAATTCCTGTTTTAATTGTACTTCTATCATAAGAAGGGGTCGTTATTTTTGTACTTATTTCAGCTAAATGCTGTTGATTTAATTTAATTATATTTTCCATGATTTTTTTATGTATTTAAAGAATTTCCTCTTTTAAGTGCCCAAATTGATGTTGTAAAATAAATGATAGTACACACAAATGCGTACGTGTAAAATAGTTCTCTATTTTCTATATATACTTTTTCTGTTTCGCTACCAAATAAGACCATAGCACCTAACCCAAGAGTAATTGCTAATACAAGTAATGAAATACCTTTGAGCACCTTTGTAAATAAAGATGTATCTACAATGTGTAACACTTCTTTTGCAGCTTTTTGTTCTTGAAATTTTTGAATGTTGCTATTTCTGATGGTTTCTTTTTCTTCTTCTTTTGGATAATTCTCTTTTGCTCCATAACGTCCTGCTAAAAAAGTATACATCAAGATTGTAAAAATCCAAGTAGGTATAAATAAATAGTAGAAAGACATGACGTTTAAAAGGTTTAAACCAAACCCAAATAACAATCCTAGTGCCCAAGAAGCAATGGCAGGCGTACTAAAGGTTAATTGACGATAATAAGACCAATATCGTGTGTACCCAATTCTAGGAAAAATTTGATGCTCTGCAAAAACAATACTCCCTACAGGCACCACCAATAAACCTGCGTATGTTAATAAGGGAAGCATTTGAGAAAACACAAACGGAAAACAAGCCACTAACATGGTTACAATACCTACAATGATCGTGGTCTTTTTTCTTGAAGTTTTGGTGAAAATTGCTTGTGCTGCTAAGCCTGCTCTGTAAAGGTTAGCAACAGCAGTTGTCCAACCTGCTACAATTACAATCACAAAACCAGACCAACCTAAAGCATAATAAGCAACATCACCTGGATCTAATTCTACAATGGATTTCCCAATAATAACAGCAGCTCCTGCACCCATAACACCTGCAGAAATCCATGCAATAAAATGACCAAACATCATTCCTGTACTGGTTGTTAACCCATAAGATTTCTTTTTAGCAAAACGAAATAAAGCCATATCAATTAAACCAAAATGCGTAATTGAATTGGCTGCCCATGCAAAACCAATTACTTCTAATAAGCCAATACCAGGTTCTCCATTACTATCAAGTCCTGTCCAAATAGATTGATCTCCTAAATTGATCAATTCAGTCCATCCACTAGGTAATGTTTCTCCTAAAACATCTAACGAAAGTGCTGGCAAAAGCACAAAAGCGCCACAAATAAACATCACAAATAACCAAGGTGCACAAATGGCAGAAAATTTAGAGACTGCAGTAAAACCATAGATGGCAATAGAAACCACCACAATACCTACACACAAAACAATCAACACAAACCAAAGATTTGTTGGGTACCAATCTAATTGTGCTGGAATATCAAAAGCAAATCGAACTGCAGTGGATGAAACTGTAATCATCGCAGCAGAAATCACTGTAAAAATAACAACGTTTGCCCAATTATAGAGCTTTGTCATAGAATCTCCTGCTATTTTATTCAGATAGGTGTATAAACTTAATCGAGTATCTACAGCAATTGGAGATGTTATCAATGTCCAACTTAATACAGCCAATATATTCCCAATTAATAATCCTAAAATAATATCTTTAGTGGTGGCTCCTAAAGCAACAAAAGTTGCACCAATTACAAATTCTGTAGCAGCAACATGTTCTGCAGCATACAAACCTGCAAAATGTGTCCAATTATGAAGTTTGTTTTTAGCAATTGGTAACTGCTCTACTTCTAAATTTTCGAACTGCTGAAATTGGTGAGTTGTTTCCATAGGATGTTTTTTTAAAGTTAGTTCTTTTTAATTTTAGTGATCATGTTAGACATGGTTTGTTGTAAATAGGTTGTTTTATAAGTATCTTAAAGTAAACTGATATCAAGTTGAAGTACTGTTTTTTCTTTTTCTGGATTCCACATGGCTGTAACACCAATGGGTACAGTATAAGTTCCTAATTTTACGTCTTTCTTAAAAGTTGCGCCTACATTAATCATATTAGCAGCACTTTCTGTATAAAAAGTTTTGTCGGTCATAAAAGACCATGCACCACCTGCAAATAAAGAGAAGCTAGTATCCACTTTTTGCCAAATTGTATGTTGTACTTCAAAATAATGGGTCCAAGAATTCTTTAAGGAACCATCTGTTTGCACTTCATAATCTCCAGCACCTCCATTTATAATCGTTGCGAAATACAAGAGTGTATTGGGTGTCAAATCATAACCAAAACCAACATCAACAAAATTATAACCTTGCGTTTTATTATAACTCCAATAGTGCAACTCATCCCCTCTTTCTTCTACACCTGTATAATTATTATGGGAAACTGCCTCCATAAAAAAAGTATCTGAAAAACGATATTTTATATAAAATGAAAACTCTTGATAATGAGCAGCTATGGTTTCTCCTGTATCTTTATGAAGTACATCTGTGGAAGCTCCAAAACTAGTTCCACCCCAAACTCCTATCGTAAATTTAGCATCTTTAGAATTATATTCCAAACTAGTGGCAATCATTGGACCAGGAGTCACTACAAACCCATGCCATAAATGCATGTTTTTAAGATGTACACCTACTGAAAAAGCGTTATAATCCTCCTTTTGTGCAGTCTTTTCTTGAGCAGACATCGTATGCACTGTAAAGAACAACAACATACACACTCGTACTATGTGTTTATTTCTTGTTGATGATCCTGCTTTTAAGGATGCCTGTTCAATGGGTAGTGCCATTATTTTTAATTTACGATGAAATCACTTTCAGTTATAAACGTCATTATGACGTTAGATGTGCAAATGTATATAAAAATATTTTACATATTCTAATAAAAATCAAAAAATATACGCTAATTTAGCTTAAAACTATACTATATTGACTTTTTAAGAGCGATATTCAATGAATTTAGACCTTAAAAACAGAAGGTTTCACCATCTTTTGAAGTCAATATTTAGAATTATAAAAAGTAAAAACCTCTCATTAACGTCTAAAAAACGTTTATTGGTGCATTGTGAAAAATTACCTAAATTTACATTTTAATATATCCTATGAAAATTAATAAGATTCCAAATTTATCCGTAGACTGTGTCATTTTTGGTTACGACACCAATACAAAATCATTGAATGTTTTATTGATAAAACGATATTTAAAAGCAACCACTAACGATGATGTTTTGGTAGACGACTACGTGTTAACAGGTTATCACGTATATGAAAATGAAACGTTGGATGAAGCTGCCTCTAGAGTTTTAAAAGAATTAACAGGACTCACAAATCTGTATAAAAAACAATTTAAAGCCTTTGGAGATCCTAATAGATTAATGAACGAAAAGGATGTACTTTGGAGTAAGCATGAAAATTTCAATTTTAGAACCATAACCATTGCCTATTACTTTTTATTAAAAACGGAGGATATTGATGTGATTCAGAATAAACATGAAGCAAAATGGTTTCCATATGCAGATTTACCAAGTGTAGGTTTTGATCATAAAAAGATCATACAAGAAGCTCATGAGGACTTAAAAACAAAATGTTTACATGAACCCATCATATTTGAGCTTTTGCCTGAAAAATTCACCATCAATGAAGTACAAGAGGTTTATGAATCTATTTTAGGAGTCAGCATAGATAACCGTAATTTCAGAAGGAAACTTATCAATAAAAAATATATGATTCCTTTAGATGAAAAACAAGTTGGGGTCTCTAAGAAACCTGCACAACTGTATATGTTTAGTAAAGATATCTATCAGAAAATGTTTCAGAAAAATCATTTAATTAGTATTTAATTTTAATACTTAAATTGATAGAAAAAAGAAAAGGAGCATAATTTTTCAATTACCCTCCTTTTCTAAAATCAACCAAACTTATTTTTAATTCATTTCTATAATACCAACCACTTCATAGGCTCTGGTACCCTCTATTTGTATTTTTTCATAAAGGATATTTGCATATTCGTAATAGGTTTGTCCGTCTAAAGTTACTTTTTCATAATCTTCAGGTAATTCATAAACAACAGTCCCAATTTCAGGATCTACCACTTCATATTCATTATTTGTTTGTGTGTAAAAAATACCATTTACATTATAATAGTTGTTGTTATTAAAATGGACTCTTCTATAATTTGTTGGCAGAACTTTTACTCTAAAGCCTACTTTTGGTGCAATTACAATATAACGACCTCTAGATTGCGTATAATAGGTGTTATTTGCATAATAATAGTTTTGTCCACTGTGATTTACCACCCTTTTATTAGGTACATTTCTCACAGCAACTACTTTTCTAGATGCTTTTTTATACGTAACCGTAGATCTTGGAACTCTCTTGGTAGTGGCAACACCTCTATTGATATTCGTTGTAACAGTTCTCTTAGTTACTGTTGTCGGTTTTTTACTATCTGTGTCTCTTCTAGATTGTGCAGTAGCTTGCATGCTAACTGCCAATACAAATAACGAAGGCAAAATAAACTTTGATATACTCACATTCATAAATTTAATTTTTAAATTCAACTTCTTTTATTATCAATCCTAAGACCTTGTTATGTTATGATAGTTTAAAAGAATTGTTTTAAATAAAAGTTAAAAAAAGAATCGCTTTTTTTATGCAACTATACATAACCAAGACTGTTCTAGACAATTAAAAGTATAGAGGATGAAGTTTCATTTTTACGATTGTAGCAGCAATAAAATCATTAATTTTACACGATGAAATGTTCTTGGTGAAGTGCTCTTTAAATGAATTGTTTAAAATCACCCCAAATCAATAACAACGCTGTACGTAACCTAATAAAACGAATGAATAACGAACAAACTGCCATACGCATTACCTATTTCAGCATCGTCGGAAATACAGTTTTAGCCTTGATAAAAGGACTTGCAGGTTTTTTTGGGAATTCATACGCGTTAATTGCAGATGCCATTGAATCGACAACGGATATCTTTGCTTCCGTACTCGTTTTGCTAGGTTTTAAATATGCAAAACGACCAGCAGATGAAAACCATCCCTATGGACATGGAAAAATCGAACCCCTTATTACCTTTGGAGTTGTTGCTTTTTTGGTGGTTTCTGCAACCATAATTGCTACTGAAAGTATCCAAAACATTCAAACGCCTCATAAAATTCCAAAACCATGGACGTTACTTGTTTTGGGAGGAATCATTATTTGGAAAGAAATCTCTTATCAAATCGTTATTAGAAAAAGTAAACAAACCAATAGTTCTTCTCTTAAAGCAGATGCTTGGCATCATAGAAGTGATGCAATTACTTCAGTCATGGCATTTATCGGAATTTCCATAGCCATCCTTTTCGGAAAAGGGTATGAAACTGCAGATGACTGGGCAGCCTTATTGGCTTCAGCATTTATTTTATATAACAGTTATTTAATCGTAAGACCTGCGTTAGGAGAAGTGATGGACGAGCAAGTGTATGACGACCTTATCCTTGAAATTAGAGAAAAATCATTAGAAGTAAAAGGTGTATTGGACACCGAAAAATGTTTTATCCGAAAATCAGGAATGAAGTTTCACGTAGATTTACACGCCATTGTAAATAGCGACATCACTGTAAAAGCAGGACACGATATTGCACATAACTTAAAGGACTATTTACGAGAAGAAATCCCGAATTTAGGACACGTACTCATTCATATTGAACCAAATGCATAGTAAATAACAATACGTCATTGCAAGTCGTTTTCAGCTAAGGCAATCTGTCCAACCCAAAGCGTCATTGCGAGGCTTTTTCAGCCGCGGCAAACTGTTAATTCATCTTTCCGAAAATTATGCGTTTAACAGTGCGTTCTTACTGTTGTGTGCTAACTCATACGTGGGTTTGAGATTGCTTCGATACCTTGCAACAGGCTAATACCTCCTCGCAATGATCTGTGTTAAAAAACTATTCTTTTTAGTTAATTTTTTTTAATTTATGCAATATAAACTTTGATGGTTTTCATTGTAATATTGTTTGTTTTTTG